>OGRS01001750.1_pt1 | contig 11576 bp, 16 predicted proteins | sample 1553561 | NCBI WGS metagenome assembly OGRS01 (sample SAMEA2580103, study PRJEB22360) | human gut metagenome | biome: human gut; feature: human-associated habitat; material: faeces | place: Denmark | collected 2008/2010
TTTCTGAGTTCAAAACAAAGATAGTTATTCCTTTTTTAACTTCCATGATTGGTACAACATTTTATTTCTTGGGTCTTATAATCTGGATATTTCTTTAAAATGTAGTAACTCTATATAAAACGTCATGGAACCTATTTGGATTGAATATTTTTATCTCTTAATGTATGTATTGGTATATTCTGTACTAAAATATCCTTGTGAATAAGAATTTTTCACAACTAACTTGTCATTATTAAGATACTCAATAGAAGTATTATAAATATCATTCTCAAAAATAATATTTTGTCCATTTATGTGTGCTATTTTCATTGGTTCTTGATACCAATTATGTCCTGTATATTCACCATAAATAAAGGAATATTTATTTTCAGAAATTTTTTCTATAATAACTCTTTGGCTTCCTCCAATTGCATCATCGGGATTACCTCCTGTAAAATTATCAGGATTGAACGTTACATCCCATTCTCTTTTTTCTCCACTTCCTGTTGAAGAAGTTTCCCAACTTTTGAATTAACTAATATCCAAGTTCCCTCCAAAGAATTCAAATCCAGTGTAACTTCATCATCATTGTCACAAGCTGTAAAATTTACAGCACACAAGACCATTAATAAGGTCATTCCTAAAAATCTTACTGTTTTCATTTGTGTTGAAAAAATGCTATTTATTCATATAATTTACTATCTGTTTGAACACATTACCAGCCATGAATCCAGCAGCAGGTAATTCCTCTTTATTGATAGAAACAATAATAGAATATTGAGGATTATCAGCAGGAAAATAACCACAGAACTCTACAATATAGCTTCCATCTTCAAGTTGTAAAGCACCTGTTTTTCCAGCTACTTGTACTTTTTCAGATTTTACAGATTGTCCTAAACCATCAGTTACCACATATTTTAATGCTTGCTTTAGACTATCAGTATTTGCTTTACTTGCTATATTCCCGTTCTTTGCAATCTCGTTATATAGAGTAAGCATTTCTAGAGTATTCAGACTATCTAAATTAATTTCCATCTTTTTTAACTGGGCTTGATATGCCTGTTCACTACCAAAAGCCTTTTCTATTGTTTTATATACTGCAATCTCTGAACTTCCAGCTAATCCTTCTTTTAGTGTTATCTTACCATATCCACCTCTATGCCAATTATGGTCTTTTATCTATATTTCATTTGTAGAATAAATTCCATTACCAACATCTACAGTATCTGATAATTTGACTTTACCTGTTTCTAGTGCTGCCAATATGGATAAAGGTTGTATCAATCCTAATGCTTGTTTCTGAGGAAGATTCTCACAAGGTTGGTAGTTTGCACTATCTTTCCTTTCAAGTCCTACCATAGCTTCTATTTGTCCTGTTTGAACTTCCATAATTATGGCTTGACCAGATAAGGCATTTAGTTCTGATAGCTTGTTTTCTAAGATAGAGATAGCTTTAACTTGTAAAGTGCTGTCTATGGCAGAAGTATGTTTTGTTTCATGCTTATTAAGGATATAAGCTGTAAATGTTACTATGCAGATAAACAGAATAATTATTTTTTTCATTTATATTTTTGTTCTATAATTAACTCTTTCATCATTTTGTAGAACTTTGTAATAAGATAATGGAGTAGTGTCTTTCATGTCTTTTTTTGCCTGTTCCATAACTTTATCTACACGCTCTTCTAATGAAGTAAATAAACTAAGTGGAAAGTCACAATGGAATTTAATCTGCATACTGGATATATCCTCAATAAATTCTTGAATCTTTTCATCTGTCCATTTTCTTATAGATTCTATATCCTGTGGATTGTTTGTAGATAAATTGTTTTGTTCTGCATATCTAATAGCTAAATATTCATATAGCTCATCTTTAATTATCTGGTACACATAATTCATATTGGGTGTACATTTGATTTGAAATCTATCACAAAATTTTTTCCCAATTACAGTTATATCCCATCCATTGTAGTTTCTCTCAAATTTTTCCATTCTCTCAGTCAATTTCTAATATGTTTATCCAAATAACTTACCAAATAGCCACAGCACAAATATTATTCCAGCGCCCCATAAAAATATTTGGAATAGCACATATCCACATCCCATTCCACCCATAATAGCACCAGAGAAAGCACCAGCTCCTTTTTCTCCATCATTAGAATTTGACGCTCCCCATATAGCTCCAATAATAATTGCAATAATAATACTCCAAATCCACATAAGCCTACTATTTAATGTTTTTATTTGTAGATACTGATAGAGCGATAGCTATTATATTCACAATATTATATAAAGCTATAAGTCCTACTGATAAAGGCATCTCTTTTATTAATATCGTTACTATTGTTATAGCAATAAGCCCAATAAACCCTTTAGGGTCTTCGTTCCCACTTATGTTAGGGTAATTTGCAGCTATTAATGAAAAAATAGCTGCAATGGCAGAATAAGTTAGACATTCATAAAATGTTATATCTCCTAAAGTCATGTCCCCTGTTATATCCATCATAGAGAAGACTATATCTTTAGCAATCCATCCACCTCCAAAATAAACGATAAGTCCTATGACTATCCAAATTATCTTTGCCATGCTATTGCTTCTTAAAGACTACACTACCAAATGCACTATTCTCAATCAATAATCCATTGCTTAATTCCAATATTGTTTCTTCACCATTTAAATTGATGGTAATGGTAGAACTATTTGTTTTCTCCCAAGTGAAACTGACTTTCTGGGTATTAGTTATTCCTTCAACAATAAATAGCCCACTTCCGTCACTATTAAACTTCCAAGAAGATAGTCCGTAGTTATCATTTGCATCAGCTCTGTATTCTTTCCAAGTCCCAACTATTGAGTTTGAACTTTGTGAGTTATTCCCACAAGAACTTAATCCTGTACACAATGTAACCAAAAATGAAATTGCTAATAATCTAAATATTTTCATTGCTTATTTCTTTTTAGTTAGAGTATAAATTTGTTTCCACAATTATGGCATTTAAAACTATAAACTGGACCATAAGCATTACGTAATCCAGTACTTGCACCGTCTGCATGGCATATAGCTCCACATTTGGGGCATCTACGTGTTATTTGTTTACGCTTTTGTCTTGCCCAGTAACAGATACCAAATAAGAAAGAGCCACCTAAAATGGCAAGAAAAATATCAGATTCCATCTTTTCTAAATTATGCTTCCTGTTCCCTATGGATAAGCAGTAAATAAAAAGCATTGGGGAACACACAACCAAACTATCATTTGATTATCAATGCTTAAATTTTCTTGCAAATATATTAATATTATTCTTGTCAAATAAACATAAAAGGAATGAAAGTATATAAAACCTTGATTTTTAACAATTGAAAAAGAGTTAAGAACATATATACTCTATATACGGCTATATTATTGGCTATTTACAAACAGTTATCTCCAGTATGGATTATAAGAGTTAAGGTGATTCTAAAGTTTAAAAACTTATGGATTTGACAAGTTACTATAAGGCTGAAATGCCAAACATAAATAATCAGACTTTAGATATATCTGGACTTTAAAATTTAGGTAGGACAAACTCAGATTAGGGTATATAAAGCTAACCTTGTTCTTAATTTGTCCTACCTGTTGTTTAGAATTATTTATGCTACAGCATTCCTTCATCTGCAAAACTGTAGTATTCTGTATCTGAAAGGATGATATGGTCTAAAATCTTTATTCGCATAAAATTTGACGCTTCCCTTATCTGCTTTGTAAGCCTTATATCCTCTGGGCTTGGCTTTAAATTTCCACTTGGGTGATTATGTGCCAGAATCAGAGCTACGGAATTAGTGAGTAATGCAGCTTGAAAAATAAGTCTTATGTCTGCAATCGTTTCTGTCAGTCCTCCCTCTGAAATAAGAGTATATCCTAAAATCTGGTTGGCTTGATTAAGAAACAGGACTTTGAAATATTCCTTGTAGCATATAGTTCCTTTTTTATATGTAGAAAGCATATATCTATAAGCATCCTCTGAACAGGTTACTTTTTGCTGATTCTTGAATTTGGGTTTATAGGAAAGTTTCACTTCTCCTACTTTATAATCTATATTCATAATTGTAATGTTTAATGGTTAGTAGAAATAAAAAAAGGACAACTATTAATAGTTGCCCTTTTCTCTTTCAATCAATAATTCACTTAGCCCAAAAACCAAGCGTATTCACTATCTCCTAATTTGGCACGTTGAATGCCCTGTACAAACTCTGTGCAGTTAAGATTCCTCTCTAAGAAGTTATCTATGTAGCTTGACTTCACACTACCATTAAGCAAATTGAGCAATTGCCAACCTGTAATGCTGTCTCCTGTACTTTTAAAGTTTGCATCAGAAACGAATGCTCTGCAAGCTGCATTAATCTGACTGTCCCCCAACAATAGACGAGGTAAGCGTTTTTGTTGGTTAGGTGTAAGAGCTTGATATAATCTCATCCTGCCTATTATCTGACAAAACTCGCTTGTGGTGATTGACATCTGTCCAAGTGTTCTTAATAGGTGCAGGTCTTTGGATGGGTTGTAAGCATGGAACAGATTCAATGCAGCTGCATATAGTTCCTGTACATTTAAGACTTCTATCTTGTCCTGCAAGCCATCAGTAGTAAGCATTAAATTAGAGCACACACGATTACGAAATCCTATGAAAATTTTAAACCTTTCCACAGATTTCTTACTGTACAAGTTAATCTCGTTATATGCTCTCACTCCACCAATAGATAATGCCAAACGATTACCGTATTCGTCATGTACAATGGATGGAATTTCAAAGCAGAAGCACATTCTCTGATAGAACAAAGTTTTCTCTTCGTCTGTCAGTTCAGAAGCTTTCTTACCTAATGCACTTGGTATTCTGCCATTGATAGGGTGTGAGATTCTAATCTCTGGTATATCAAACTGCTCTCCATGAAAATAATCCTTGGCTGCATCCACTACTGCACCTATAAAAGATTGGTGACTTATGGTTTCCTCCATTGATGCAAAACTTGGGATGATGCAGTCTTTGGTGAGATGCTGTAAGGTTACTTCCTGTGTGTTGGCTTCAATGAAATGGTTTACTCTCTTGGGTGTTGTAACTTCTTCTATAATAATAGCTTCTTCTGCAAACTCACCCATGTTTAATGATTCTTTACGCTGTGCCATAGCTGGCATAATTACTAAATTTCCCATAATGTAATTGAATTAAATGATTATTGATTGAATTGATTAAACAAGAACAAGCCTAAAACACAAATGAATTTCTTCGTTTGCATCTTAGGCTATTCTTGTGCTTTTCCCTAAAGAGACTTTATTTGAAGTGAGGAGCTTAGTAAATTATTCCATTAACTATGGTAATAGTGCATCGTGCCAGTTCTCTTATTAATAATAAGCATTCTTTTTCAGTCAGTTATCAGAGAAAGTTTTTAAAGCATTCTTTTTTCCTAAATTGCCCATGAGGGGGATAAAATAGTGGTATGGTATCTCGTATATAACTCTTTAGATATAGAAACAGGATTTGAGTTTGATTTATAAAATAATATCTTGAAGTTCTTCATCGTCTTTTATATCCAGCTTCGTGCCAACTAATCCACTTTCTAATGATTTCATAAAAGCGTGCATGTTTTGGATTCCTTCAAATTGTTTTTCTTTACACTTCTTATAAATCATGCACTCCCTTGAAATTGGATTTCCTCTGCTTTCATTATAAGCTATCATGTGCTCAAAGCGAGCTTTAACTTCTTCTACATATTTATCTTTAGGGTGGTCTAAAATAAGACCTTTGGCTTTTAATATGGTTGAATCACCAACTTCATCTAATAAGTCCAGTTCTATTAGCTGGTCTATATATTTATTAATAGTATCATGCCCCATGTGAATTAGTTTTTCCAGTTTTCTCATGGGTAAAGTAATGGTATGGCTGTGTGGTTCTGCTGCACTGAACAGTTTAAGAATGAATCCTCTAAGTTTCAAATCCAATGTATCATTATATGAATCGTAAAACTCCCTGCTGATTCTTCTGTAATTTTCATAAGTAACTGGAGAAAAGATATAATCAGTCCAAGTTCTGTCCTTTCTGCCACTGTTCTTTTCTTGTATGGTAACTTCTCCTGTATCTCTTAACTTGTCATTGAATGATTTGGTTTTCCTGTTACCTTTGTAGTTGGATTTTGATTCACCAACAAATGATGCAAGCTGGTCTATTGTAGTATCAGTTGTCAGTGTACTTTTATCTGCTATTAATAGTAACACATAGGTTCTGTAAACATCTGCACAACCAAGTTTCTGAATAAGAGTATTATTCATTACGGTGTATTCTTTGAATGGTAGTTTCGTCATAAGGCAATCGCTCAATATGGTTAATAAGAATGATTTGGTTGGTCTTTAATAGAAATCTCATTTTAGAAGAACTTAATCTGTTGATTTTCCTTAGTTCGCTTAGCTTGTCATATATATGCTTGTTGTAAATCCACATATCATCGTTTTTTATAAATTTCCAATATCCAGATTACCTTTGCAATGCTCGTAAGAGGATTGCATGGTCTAATAGGAGTGTAGTAGTAGGAATGTAGAGAGGGGGTGATTAAGCACACGGTAAAAAGGGAATAAGCACACCCAATAAATTAGACAAAATCAATCTCTGTACTTTAAATCTTATCTTTTCAGTAAGCCAGTTTCTGTAATGAGATATAATAAGTAGTAACCTTTCCATTTTTCTTTCTCCTAGTCTTTAGATAGTTATTAATATTAGCCCATAATCCTATATGAACTCTGTTATCTTTTACTCCTTGTCTTAGTGCTTTTTCTCTGATTTGCTCATAAGTAAATTCTTGCATTTTAGAAATATTGAATAGTTTGTAAATGGAGAATCTTGTTAGTGGAATTATCTACTGGAGGTAGTATAAAATTAGTCATTTTATAAGTGGGGAACTAATCTTAGGGTCACACATTGGAAATTCAAATTTGAGGATATTCTGAATTTAAACTATTGGTATTCCTGTATTGTAACCTAAAAGAAAATCCAGATAAATTGAATCTGGACTTTCATTTCGGGTAAGTACAACATTTTTAGAAAAGGGGTTATAATAAGAGGTTTTATGATAAAATGTTGTATCTGATTAAACTTTTGCATATTCCAGAAATAAGGCTCTTTGTCTGTTCTTCCAATAATCCCTTAGCTCAAAGAAATCACTTAGGAAATCCTTTGGTTTCTTCTTTATAGGTGGCATATTCAATAAGCTGTATATTTCATCCCTGATTTTATTAATCTGAGATAATTCATAGGATTGTCCTGCCTTAAACCTGTTTTTCACCATTTCAATGAACTCTGTACCTGTCCGATTCTCATTGTACTTTTTGAGTATCATGGCTTCTCTTATTTTGGGCTGGGAGTATTTCAGTTCCTCTATTTTTGCCTTACCTAACTCATCATAAGCCTGGACTATAAAAGCGTCAGTTCGGATAAGCTCTCTTTTATGCTCCATCGCTATGCTGGTTTCATCCCCTTTCAGAATTTCCAGTTGTTCTACAATTTCTTTACGTTTGGCTTTAATGCTTAATGATTTGTTTTCTCGTTTAAGTCTTTCGGTATCACTCAATTTATAGGAGATTGATTCATAATTCAATTTAAAGGATTTGCATTGCTTGTAGTTCTTTACCAATTCATCAAAACTGTTATAATATCCCTGTACCAGATTTTCTGCCAGATAATTGTCTATCTTAAACCAGTTCTTTGTTCCATCCATGTTTAATAAAGGAGTGAGCGGATGATTGTTAAGTATTGCTTTGACCGCATCCCTTAATTCTTCACTGGTTGCATTGTCATAGTATGCCTTGAGCATTTTATAGTTTTCTTCAAACACATTGATTCTAAACTGTAGCTGGGCTTTTGACCTTACTTGAAATTTATAGTCCGTATTCGTTATATGGCTTGCTGAGGCTATCCCATTTCTGAATCTTCCAATTATCTGTATGGTATCGGTAAACGGGTCTATTATGCTCTGGGTAGCTATAGTAACATCGGTTACAATAAAAACTTCTGGCTGGAAATCCAGTTCAATATCCAGAGCATTAAAGAATCTGCTTGTCAGAAAATTGTATTTGTTCATCTTGGCTGCATCCCAATCTGAATAGGCTTGACTGAACTTCTTATCCTTGAGATTCTTTACACTGTTGTATGCACAGAACACTGTAGATTGTTCCAGAATATCCAGTTTATTCATAATTGAATAAATAGTTTCTGTAGAGTTGATAAACAGAAATATCGGTTTTTCTATATTGCCGATTCGTTTCTTTAATTCCTGTAGCACATTATTAGTATGGTATAGGTTTAATGGCTGGGCATATTCGAAATTGGGTTGAACTTCCATTATCTGAAATTTCTGCTTAAAAAATCTGGGGTCAGTAAAATCCAGCGGAGTAGCAGACACAAGCCCTTTGTTTTCGAACATGAAGAAATCATCGAAAGGTAATGTTATGTTTTCTCTGTAGTCTACATCTTTCACTATCTTGTGGCATTCATCGAACAACAGATAGCAGGTAGAATAAATGTCCCTGTCAATTTCTTCAAATGCAGCTTTAATCTTGGAAAAACTTTCTGGAGTGGATAATAGCTTTATATGTTTTTCCTTACTGGCTTGCAGGTATTTTACAATAGAATCTACCGTTACATTCTCGTAAACTCCCATAAGATTGTCCTTTGCGTGTTTCGGGTCTTTGCATTTACCTTTGATTACTGGAACATTCGGTTCTAAGATAATAGAATCTCTATCAGCTTTCAGTTCGCCATAAGTTGCTCCCAGTCCTGTCAGTTTTTTATAGAGTATGGTATTGGTTGGAATTTCTGGTAAGACTTCTGTCAGATATTGAGTTTTTCCGTTCTTCTTTTCTATATTGATATATGTAGTATTCATCTTGGTTTCGTTTTAGAAGAGGGGAGTTTTTGGCTCCCACTCTTTAGGTTAATAATTATCAGATTATAGCTTCTTTTTCACGTAGGTAGTCCAGAATTTCATCCGTGCGTTCCACTCGGAAGAATATTTTGCCACGAAGAAATGCGCTGGTTGCACTGATATAATTATTGACCTCACGAAATAACGGTACGAACTGCACACGTTTGCCAGATTCAATGAGCTGTTTCAAAATGGATAACTGAAAGTTGGTATCTTCGTTTGCTTTATAAGGATTCAGTTCAGTTGGTTTTATTCCTCCATCTTCACTTTCTCCAGTTGTCAGATAAGTGTATATCCATCTGAAAGAAGCTGGATTGACATAGTATTTGAAACCTGCAACATTATAAGATTCTACCCAAATGCAAGGATAGTTTTCCTTGTCGGTATATAGTCTAATGCTTAGAGTTTCTTTTCTCTGCATCATTGACTTGATGGCATTGTGCGCACCTTGATTATCGTACTTCTCTACTTGTGGAATAACTGTTCCATTAATATTAAACTCCATAATTCTTCTTTTTTTTAGTTTTTACTTTATTCCCATTCTGAGGGAACTGTCAGATAATCATCATTAAAAGGTGCGCACCGTTTTATTTCTGATTATGTTGCAAAGATATGATGTTCTCATGTGGTCGGTTGGTAAAGAATGGTTGTGTGATTAAGTCAGTTTTTTACCAACCTTTTACTTTTAGATTTAGCATCATTCCTTTTTTAAAGCGATGCAAAAGTAGAAAATTAGAATGCGGAAAAATGTGTAAAAAATAGGGCAAAGAAAAAGGCAATTCTTTACCATTGTAAGAACTGCCTTTAAGTGTGTAAGGTTTTAATTACCAGAGTTTTGTTCCACCTATATTATGAGGTGATGATTTGAACGTTTTGCAATCTAATAGAGTTTCTACCGTATCGTATTTTTTGAGGAATGAATTTAATCTGCTTCTTATATTGTTAGCATCTGTCGTAACATCATCAGCATCTATCAATTCAATAGCTCTCAAATATGATTCAATTAAATTGGCTTGTGGTCTTGTTGGGACTTTTTCTTTGATGGATTTTAAATGTGTGTTTTGTAGCAATTGATATGTCCCCCATATATAGAGTGATTGAGTGGGGTCAATCATTTTATTGCCTACTTTTTTATTTCCGTAGGTAATATCCAATTCCTTTTGAGCTTCCTCCAGATTACTTACTCCTAAATATTGATGCAGGTATTTATTCAGAAAGTTTTCAAACCAACTATCTTTGTTATTGATAAGTATTGGGGAATTACCACCTGCTGAAATCTTTATATCGGTAATAAAGTCTTTTCCGTTTTTCTGCTTGGGCTGATTGAGTGCAATGTAGAGTTTTAACATATCTGGTCTGATTTCATGGATATATTGTTGGTATTGCATATCGTCATATTCTCCCTCTGATATTGGAGTTTCCGTTATTCTGTTCCTGTATAAAAGTGCAGCCATGAATATCAATGCACATGAAACCAAATTCTCATTATGAAGTTCTGTAACATACGATTCCATGATTGTTGCAGGATTAAAATTTTCTGGAACTGTTACTACTATATTCTCATTGGTAGCCAATGCAAACTTTACCGCATCCACACCCCAGCCATCATCCGATTTACATTGGTTGGCAAGCTCTTTTTCTTCTGGTGTCAGATTGAAGACTTTCTTGGTATAGACTTGAGTCAGTTCATTGGATATGTCGTCATAAGTGAACCCAAAACATCTATTTAGCTCTGGATATAACTTCTTTATCGTTGGAATGTCAAATGTAACTTCAAGCATGGTTTAATAAATTATATTTGGAACAAAATTAAAAAAGAAAATCCCACTCACAATATCTGCAAGTGGGATAATTATAGTTTGTAAGGTTTAGTAGTTGGAATCTCCAGTAAATGTTTCCATGAGCTTATCCATTTGCTCACCTATGCATTTATCTATCAGTTTGGCATAATGGTTGGTCATTCTGGTATTGGTATGACCAAGCATCTTAGAAACGACTTCCAGCGAGATATTATTGGCTAAAGTAACCGTGCTTGCGAATGTGTGGCGGCTTGTATGAAATGTGATTCGTTTCTTGATGTCACACAAGATAGCTATATCCTTTAGGTATTTGTTTATATCTGCTGGGTCTTGGATAGGAAGCAATTTCTCTCCACCTTTGTACTTATCCAGTATCAGTTTGGCGATAGGGAGTAGGGGGATGCGTGATAGAACTCCAGTCTTAACCCTGCGTTTCTTAATCCAAATTCTGCCTGTATTGTCCTTTTCAAAATGCTCTGGAGCTAAAGTTTTGATGTCAATGTAGCTCAATCCAGTGAAACACCCAAAGAGAAACATATCTTTTGCTCTCTCCAGTCTTGGTAGGGGAGTGTCAAAGTTGATAATCTTTCTTAGTTCTTCTTCATCCAAGAAATCTATTTCTACAGGCTCACGTTCTATCTTATAAGTAATGAATGGATTGATAGCCATGTATGAGTTGGCTACTGCAAGGTTGACAATCTTTTTAAGTAGCTTTAGATGTTTGGTAGATGAATTTTGTGCCATTCCTTTGTCTATTCTTAGGAATGTATGAAAAGACTGGATAAAGTTCAGGTTCAATTCACGTAGGTATAAATCTTCTCTTTTGTATTTCTGCTGAACAAATTCTTTGAGTAATCTTACT
>OGRS01001755.1_pt1 | contig 11526 bp, 10 predicted proteins | sample 1553561 | NCBI WGS metagenome assembly OGRS01 (sample SAMEA2580103, study PRJEB22360) | human gut metagenome | biome: human gut; feature: human-associated habitat; material: faeces | place: Denmark | collected 2008/2010
ATTGCCGCTGCTACATATTTTAAATTCAGTGAAGAATTTCGCTTTCCCCGATTCGGTTCCGGCGAAAGATACGGGCAGTCTGTTTCAAGCACAAGAGATTCGATCGGAACTTCCTGAACAGTTTCTTTTAATTTCCGTCCGTTTTTAAATGTGACAACACCGCCGATCCCAATCGAATATCCCATCTTGACATATTCTGCCGCCATCTCCGGCGAATAGGAATAACAGTGTATGATCCCGCGCAGTCTTTTTCCATATTCACGCATGATCTCCATTGTATCCGCCGCCGCATCCCGGCTGTGGATATTGACAGGCTTTCCCAGCTTTTCTGCCAGTTCCAACTGTCGGACAAACCACTTTTTCTGCACATCGTGACTTTCCTGATCCCAATAATAATCCAGACCGATCTCGCCGACCGCGACGATCTTCTCTTCCTTGAGAAGCTGCTCCATCCTGAACAACTTCTCCTCATCCAGTCCTCCGACCTCATCCGGATGAACACCGATCATTCCATATACGAACGGATATCGCCTTGTCAATTCTATCACGCTGTCCCAGGATGAGATCGCGGCGCTCGCATTTACGATCTTCCCGATTCCGTTCTCCTGCATCATGCCGAGCAAAGCTTCCCTGTCCGCATCAAACTGCTCATCATCATAATGTGCATGTGTATCAATTATCATCGCTATGATCCTCCAGTGATCCGGTAAAACCGGATCCAAAAAAATATTGTTTAAAAAACCGGGGAATTATAAGGTCATAAAACCACCTATGTGCAAGCACAAGGTGGTTTTATGACCTTTTGACCCTGACATTTGAAATCTATTATAGCACAATGTCATCCAGCTTTTCAAATGTATGCACGTCGTAAGCTTCCACTGTATTTCCTGCAATAAGATAAAATCTATCCCCTACATAAAAAGCACGTACATTTGTTGCATAACCTGTCATATCCCGCTGCATCAGGCATGTAAATCCATCTTCTCCATAAGAAAATACATAATAGCTGATCGTCTCTGCATTTACGGTAAATCCGATCAGGTTCTTTTCCGGATCCGCCAATACCACTTTATAATTGTAAGCAGCATCTGTGGAATACGCACCTTCGATCACATACTTTTGAATCTCCCTGACGTCTTTCGGGTCACTCACATCAAACATAGATAATTTCACCCCGTTTGTCGTCATTCCGGTTGGATCTGTATCCATTCCAATCCCGAGAAGCAGACCGTCTCCATACGGATGAAGATACTCGGAAAATCCCGGAATCTTAAGTGCACCGAGTATTTCCGGCTTTTTCGGATCGGAAAGATCTACGGAAAACAACGGATCCATTTGACGGAATGTTACGAAATATCCGGTATTTCCGATAAACCGTGCGGAATATATACTTTCGTCCGGAGCGAGTTCTTCGATTCTGGACAATTCTTTTAACTTATCATCCAAAACATACAGTGTATTTGTAGTAACGGTCTTTTCCGTTGTCTGAACAGAGTCTTCCTCTTGTGAGATCGGCATAACGGAATTTCCGAATCCTGGCGTCACTGTTGTCACCAGACGAAGATTTCCCTCATATTCATCGATACTGAACGAATCATTCAATACACCTTGAACCTTTGCCTGTGCCACAGCTTTTAATTCTCCGTTTTCATAAGATAATTTTCGGATCCATGTTGCGTCTGTCTCTGTTTCTTTTGATGCATACTCCGTCTCACAGATATAAATGTTCTTTCCGCTCACATAACAGAGACCTGCTGTTCCGAATACCGCTTTACTATCCGTCTCTTCCCCGGGATCCTGCAGCGAAAATGAAGTGATCACCGTATAGCTGCTTCCGCGTTTGACCGGTGGGATCACAATATTACTGCTGTCCATATATTCGCCCTGTATCGTCGGAATATATCCCGAAAGATCCGTTCTCAGCACCGATATATCCGCGCGAAAATCACTGAACAGATACACATATCCGTCCACGATCCGCATCGTATGATAGCTTCCGCTCTGTGTGATCTTCCCCAATGAAACCGGATTTTCCGGATCGCTGATGTCAAAAGTCTCTGCTGTCGTATATTCTCTGTACGGATACGAACCGGTGGGGCCTGTCTCCTCCGGATACTCTCCCTACACGGCAACCCTACTGCCTCAACCAGACGGTCCCCCTCAACAAAAAATTCGGAAAAATGAACCTCTCCGTTCAGCGGAATCTCCCCGATCTTCTCCATCGTCTCCTGCTCGATCCCGACGATCTCGATCGTCTGATTATTCAAAATATACAGCCGCTCTCCGTCTGTTTTCGCAATATCACCTTCTCCGACGCCATCCTGCCGGATATTCGTATCCGAATATCCCGCACCGCCCGTACTGTCTGCCTCCATGGTCTGTGCACTTGAGGCAGTATCGCTCACGGCGTTCTTTTCCGCTCCGTAAGCCGCAGCATCCTTTTCCTGTGCATCCCTCTCTGCTTTTATAAATCCATAGATCTGATCAAAATCTTCCGCTGTATCAATCCTGCCGGCTGTGACCTCACCGCTTTCGGTCTTTTCCCCCTTGTCTGCTGTCTTATACAGGGTTTCTCCATCGTCCGGGCTGAGTCGATTCCACATACCGACTGCTCCGATCCCCAGTACGACCACGCCGCAGGCTGCAAACGCTGCCGCTTTCTTATAGTAGGATCTTCTCTTTTTCTTTGCTTTTTCTTCTAATCTTTCAACAACTGCTTCCGGCTGCAAAGAAGCAGGAACTTCTAATTTATCAGTCTGTTCATCAATCAGCTTTTTGATGTTTTTCCCATCCATCTCCATACTGAAATCCCCTTTCTTTCACCCTAATTTTCAAGGATCCGGTGCATCTGTTCCAATGCTCTCGACTTCCGGGAACGAACCGTTGCCGGATTCATCTCCAGAATCTTCCCGATCTCCTCGCTGGAATATCCTCCGAGCACAGACCAGGCAACGATCAGCCGATCGTCTTCCCCAAGCAGCATCAAAGCTTCCCTCACATCATGGTCTGATGCGTGATCCGGCTCTTCTGCGATCAGCTCATCACTCAGTTCCTCCGTCTCTCCTTTTCGTAAAAAACGCTTTTTGCATTGATTCGCCAGGATCGTAAAGATCCAGCTTCGGAAAGATTCCTCCTTTTTCAGACGGTCGATGCCCTCGTAGGCTGCAACAACCGTCTCGCTTACCACATCTTCCGCGTCCTGCTTATGGCGCATCGTATACAATGCAAATCGGTAAAGTTCTTTATAAATCCTCCCATATAATACGCCGAATGCCTGAATATCTCCCCGGCGTGCTCTGCGGATCAATACTGTTTCCGAACAGTTTTCAAAATCTTTCATCCGTTCCCCTCCTTTCTTTCCGGACAAAATACGTCCGCTTCTACTGTTCTTATCTATTAGAGTCAAAAAAAGTCTGCTTTGTTGCAAAGAAATCCAAAAAATTTATAATGCAATAAGATTTACAATTCCGGATCACAGTTCCGGTTTTGTATCGTCCGGATTTTTATCATCCGTTTTCTTGTATTTCTCATATAAATCTTCCCCTGCCAGCTTCATAATATCCAAAATCTCTTCTTCGGACATCTTCATATATTTTGCCAGCTCGTCGATCGTTACCGCACGGCCTTTCTCGTCTGCAAGCTGATGAAGCGTATCATCCAGATGATTGACCTGTTGTTCCATCTTTCTGTCGCAACGCTTCTGTTCCTGCTGTTCTTCGATCATCTGTGCCATTCCCTGACGGATTTCATCCAGCAAAAATGCTTCCGCATTTTCCGCACCGTCCAGAAGATCCAGCGCAAGCAGAAGACTGACATTTCCCTCCTGTACCAGATCCCCTAAAAATACCTCTTTCGTGTGCATCTGCTCCGCAATGCCAAGCACCGTCATAAGGTACAATTCCGTCAGACGGCTCTTCGCAAGCCCATCTCCTGCCGCCGCAGCTTCAAAAAGTCTCTCCCTTTCTCCTGCTTCTGCCGGACGGATTCCGGAAAGTTCCCTGCGGTATTCTTCCAGATACTCTTTTTCTTCCGGCGTATATGCCGCCGCTGTCTCTTTCTCCGCTTTCTCCGTCAATTCCTGTCCTTTCATGTATCCGACCACAGAAATCTTCTGCGTGAGCAGGTAATCATATACAAGCAGCATCTGCTCCTCTGACAATTCACTGTCCCCAAAGAATGCTCCGACCTCTTCTGTTGTGATCCGATTGCCGCTGACTGCCGCAATATCCAACAATTCTTTTAATTTTTCCAGAAATTCTTTCTCACTTCCCATGCGCTTCGTACACCTTTCCTTTTTCAGATTATGATTCTTTAGACTATTAGAGCAGGGAATCACTCCCTGCTCCTTGTATCATCTCTTTTTGTATCGCTTATTCATCTCTAGCCTTTGTAATAATTGATCAGGCATCCTTTTAAAATGATCTCTCTTTCCGCATCTGTCATGTCGCCCAGGCGAAGTGTGATCTCTTTCAATTCTGCGCCGACCACATAAGCTTTTACCTCGGACTGCTTCTTTTCGATCACATTTCTCACATCCGGAACGAACAGATACTCGCCGTTCTTAAACGGAAGCGCTTCGTGATCCGCATCTGTCAAAAACGGAAGCATTCCCCAGTTGATCAGATTCGAACGATACCGCTTTGTTGCGTATTCATTGGCAATATTTGCCCAGCCGCCAAGCACTTTCTGACAGGACGCCGCCTGTTCACGGGCGGATCCGTCTCCCGGTTTCACCGCAAAGATCGTGCTTCCGACACCGATATTACCCTCTCCGACTTCGGGATACGCTTTCCGGATCGTCTCCATAACCGGTTTCAGTTCTTCCAGTGCATCTAAAGGACAATTTCCTGCTTCGATCGCTTTCTGTGCTGCCTGTACCTCTTTCGCACGTCCCACATATGCCGGATCCTTTCTGGAAAGTGCGAATTCCGCAAGTCCCAGCGGATTAGAACGGTAAGAGGAAGTCTCTCCGGACGGGATCAGCTCATCGGTCGTCGTCACCGGATCATGAATCTCGGAAACAACTTTCAGGATCAGGTTCTCCGGCAGCGCGGACATTGCCGGCCAGTCTTTGATATTCGGTCCGAATTTGATCTCCACGGACGGATCTGCTACACCCTTACTGTCAAATACACGATTCGCATAAATGCTGGAATCAAAATGATATTTCTGTCCTTTATATTCCACATCCATCGCCGTTGCCGGAGTCAGGAATCCTTTGTTTGCCGCCGTTGCCGCGATCGAACGTGCATCCATAAGCGCTACGGACGAAATCTGTCCGCTCTGCAGCTTGGATCCCTCACGGTTCGGGAAGTTTCTTGTCGAGTGACGGATGGAAAGCGCATTGTTGGCCGGCGTATCTCCCGCACCGAAACACGGACCGCAGAATGCCGTCTTCACGATCGTTCCCGCTGCCATCAGATCTGCAACCGCTCCGTTTTTCACCAGTTCCATATAAATCGGCGTACTTGCCGGGTATACGCTGAATGTGAACTCGTCCGCACCGATATTCTTTCCGCGGATAATGTCTGCCGCTGCGCAGATATTTTCAAATCCGCCGCCCGCGCATCCTGCGATGATTCCCTGCTCCACATACAGCTTTCCGTCTACGATCTTGTCCTGCAGTGTGTAATCGACCGCACCGTCCAGACTGACAAGCGCTTTCTGCTCTACATCGTGAAGAATGTCTTTGAGGTTTGCATTCAGCTCATCGATCGTATATACGTTGCTCGGATGGAACGGCATCGCGATCATTGGTTTGATCTCGCTTAAGTTCACATAAACCATACCGTCATAATATGCGCATGCTCCCGGATTCAGCTCTTTATAATCGCCGCTTCTTCCGTGGATCTCATAAAATTCACGGATTTTTTCATCTGTCTTCCAGATCGAGGACAGACAAGTCGTCTCGGTCGTCATTACGTCGATTCCGATACGGAAATCCGCGCTCAGTTTCTCAACGCCCGGTCCGACAAATTCCATTACTTTATTGTTTACATAGCCATTTTTAAATGTCGCCCCGATGATCGCCAGCGCCACATCCTGCGGACCAACGCCTTTCATCGGCTCGCCGTCCAGATAAATACCGATCACTCCCGGCATCTTGATATCATAAGTCTTGTTCAGAAGCTGTTTGACAAGCTCCGGACCGCCCTCGCCCATCGCCATCGTTCCGAGCGCACCGTAACGGGTATGGCTGTCGGAACCGAGGATCATCTTTCCTCCGCCTGCAAGCATCTCTCTTGCATACTGATGGATGACTGCCTGATGCGGCGGAACATATACGCCGCCGTATTTCTTTGCGCAAGTCAGTCCAAACATATGGTCATCTTCATTGATCGTACCGCCGACCGCACAAAGCGAGTTGTGACAGTTTGTCAGCACATACGGGATCGGGAACTTCTCAAGACCTGACGCTCTGGCTGTCTGGATGATCCCGACAAATGTAATATCATGGGAAGTCAGCTTATCAAATTTGATCTGCAGATTCTCCATATTTCCCGATGTATTGTGCGCACTCAAAATACTGTATGCCATCGTATTTTTCGCCGCTTCTTCTTTAGAAATCGGAGCCTGCACTCCCGCTTTGTCTTCTACAAGTTCTTTTCCGTTGAGCAGATATACTCCGTTGTCATATAATTTGATCATGTAAATCCTCCTTTATTTTGCGCCGTATGCACGGTGTTTTTCTTTGCGTCTAATCTCTTTCGCGCAGTACTTTTTTTACCTCGATCTTTGTCTCTCCAACCCCGATCACATCATCTCTCTGGATCACAACCGGCTGCTGGATCCTGCGCCCGTTCAGATATGTACCGTTTCGGGAACCCATATCTTTCAGATACAGCTTGTCCTCTTTCCGAATGACCGCGCAGTGCAGTTTTGACACTCTCGGATCATCCTGTACCGACAGGAACCTCTCAAATTCCGAACTGTTCCGGCTTCTTCCGATCCCGATATTGTCATAGAAAATGAAATCAAATTTTTCCCATGTATCGAGATTCTCCAGAATCAGTTTCCATTGCTTTTTCACCGGACCTTTGGACGTAAGTTCTTTCCCACGCTCGCCTGCTGCCGGAAACGGCGTTGTCTGCCCCGGCACTTCCCTGTGATCCACTGTTTCTTTTACACGGCGCGGCTGGCGATATTCTTCTTCGTACTCATAATCGTCATCTTCCAGATCATCTTCGTACTCCTCGTCGTAGTCATAACCGTCCTGCGTCTTTTTCTCTTTTTTCAGCGCTACAATGATGATCACAATGAGCAGCACCGCAACAAAGATCAAAATCCCCATCACAATCCAATACCACATACGTTCATCTCCTTTTAAACTTATTTTATCTTCCTATATTTTTTCACCGCAGGCAAGAAAACACGGCGGGATCCTCTCCCACCGTTCTCAATGTAATGTCACTCGAACTCTTTTCGTCCGCATTTCCGCAACCTCTTATTCATACTCATCCGCGGGCTTGTCCGTCACCCGCACATTTCCGCTCCCCTGTTTTTTACTTCGATATGCGTAGCGCAGGTGTACAAAGTGGAAAACGGTCGTATTTTCCCTTGCGCACTGACGCCAGACTCTGTCATGCCAGAAATTCCTCCAGGATCTGCCGGATCGCCGCCTCTTTCAACGCCGGCCGATCCTCCCCGTCTGTTTCCCGGCTCACACGTCTTTCTGCCGGAGAACGTCTCTTCTCCCCGTTCTCCACATTTCTTGGTTCCCCCTCAATATTGATCGGAAGTTCTGTCTCCGTTTCTTCTATATAATGAGCAGCTTCACTGTACCGCTCTTCCTGAAAGCGTTCTTCCTGCTCCTGCTCTGCCTGCAAAAATCCCTCTTCCGGAACTCCCCGTTTCTGACGGGTTTCCTGCCGCCTTGCCTCCTGCACTTTTCTGCGGGAAACGGGACGTTCCTGTCCTCTTCCTGCCCGGGATCTCATTTCCTTTCGCTTCACACTTTTCAGCGGTCCTGCCGCCGGTTCATTGGCTGCACTGCATTCCACAGCCTCTTTTTCCTGTACGCTCCCCGGCTGATTTCCCTGTACATTTCCCTGTGTATTTCCGGCGCCGCGCACAGCTGCTTCCGGCTGGATCACATCGATCCTTGCTTTTTGTTCCCGCTCGCTCTGACGCAGCTTTCGGTACTTATAGGCACATACATTTTCCAGATAATCCACCATATAATTTTTGATCGCTTCCATCCGATACTGCTCGTCCGATACTTGACTGATCACAAACAGCAGGACCATCTCCGCGGCTCCAAGCGCTGCGAACTGATACACACGTTCGCCCATTCCAAATGCAGTGTAATTGAAAACAGCTCCAAGCGCCGCCAGAATCCCCGCAAACCAGATGGACTGCACCTCCAACTGTCTCCAGGTATGGATCCGAAATCCCATCCCCCTGTATTCATATATGTATTTTTCCACAAATGCTTCTGCATTTTCTACTCTGTCGTGCAGCATGCACGCGTGCTCATATTTCGCGCGTACCAGTCTTATCAGTCTGTGTGTGCTCTTTGACATGTTGCCGGCTGCCCGTGCCATCCGACGAAGCGTAAACAAATTTACAACTTTTGCCACGCCTCCGATGACTCCGACCGCTATCATCAGATAAAACATAATATCGGTGCCGGTGATGACTTCATAAAACATAGCCAAATCCTCCTGTTATGAAATTTATGCACAATGATCCGGGATTGTGTCCGAAATCATTATATCTCAAATATCCGGCAATTTCTTCCATAACCGTTTGACACATTTCTACATCTGCCGCAGTTTTTGTCTAAAAATACAGTTCCGTAGTTTCTATTTCCGTTTTCTCCTGACTTTCTTGTCAGATTTGTGCACTTCTTCGGGAAATTTGACTTACGATTCCCGCCCGTCTTTCCGGCTTCTAATCCGCTTTGAGCTGCCTGACGATGCGAAGATCATTTCCGCCAAAACAGCGAGTCCGGTAAACAGGATCGTATTTTTCAGATCAGAAAAGACCCGTTCGTCTCCCGGGCACAACAAGCAGCGCTGAAGTTCCCTAAATACTTCCCGTTTTTCGGCAATGAGCCGTGGAAAAAATCCCATATCCGACCACATTGTGGGCAGATAATCGCCGCTGAACCGAAATGTCCACGCAAGCCCTGCTGCCGTCATCCCGCAAATTGCCCCTGCGACCAGTATTTTTGCAAAAAACCGGATGCCGGATCCTGAGATCCGGTTCAACTGGCGATATCCGTTTCTTATGTATACAAAAAACAATATCCATAACGGAAGCGAAACGATCGCCCTTGCAAGTGCGCTGTACAAATTTCCCTCAAAAAAACCGTTTGCTTCCTTTCCGGTCATCTGCATCAAAAGACTTTGTGCGGAAGAAGCCGGCTTCGATTTCTCCCCGTATTCCAGAAAAATCCCGTTCAGTCCCTCTTCCTCTTCTGCCCGGACAGCCGCAAATATACTTCCGTTTTTCACACATCCTCGAATGTAATACTCCATTCCCGCGATCGTGATCCGGTTTCCCTGTACGTTTTTTGTTCCAAATAATTTTTCCGCAAGCGCTGTACTCACCATACAGCCCTGCACATCGTCTTCCCATGGATAACTGCCGCCGGCGAGTTGTCCCGCAAAGAAGCTTTCCATACTTCCTGCGATCTTCCATACATCAGCTGTTACCACTTCCCGGACTTCACTGCTTACAGACTGCATTTCTTCCATGGACCATCCTGTCGTCTGCGGCAATACATCCGCCTGTTCTCCCGGTTCTTTCTGTTCTGCCTGTTCTGTGAACGCGGATAATGCGCTCCGGGTGAGAACGGGCGTATCATAATATGCATTGAAACATCCCGCTTTTTTTTCGGTCTCTCCATAAAACAGAAGTGCCAGAAACCAACACCCTGCTCCCAAAAAGACGATGCCTGTTTTGATCCATTTCTTTTTCATTCTTCAAGCCTCACCTTATCTCCCGGCGCAATCTCTTTACTGCTCCCGATGATCACCTTGTCATCCGGATCAAGCGCTGCGTTTACCGCCGCGCTGCTCCCATCCTTTTCAAGTACCGTCACCGGAACCCGCTTTGCTTTATACTCATTTCCGAGTATCGTTTCCTCCTGTTCTGCCACAAGGCAGAATGTACCGTCCGAATCTTTTCTGACTGCCGAAAGCGGAAGAATCTGCTGATAAGCCGACTCCGTCTGTCTGCTGATCTCATACGAGACCTCACTGCCGTACATGGCTTCATTTTCTTCCAGCGGTACATAGAATACCCCCGCCATATTTTGTCCGCCCGATGCGCTTCCACCTCCCTGTGCACTCTTCTCTCCCGCTGTTCCGAAAGAGGCATCCGCTCCAAACCGCACTTCTTCTACATTCTTTTTCAATGCTTTTCCTTTTCCCGGAACCGTCACCGACACTTCGTCCCCCTGTTCGATCTTAGACAGATCTTCCGCCGTCAGAGCGCCCTTGATACGGTATCCTCCACAGCCGAGCATCAGAAAGGAAGTATCATCCGTCACATTTCCCGCTGTCATGGAACTCTTTTTTAATACACCGTCCACAGGCGCTTTGACTTCTCCGTTTTCATTCTGCACCTGTACCAGTTTTTCCAGTTCTTTCCTTGCAAGATCCAGATCCACCTGCGCCGACTGTACACTGTAACTGCCCGCTTCCGCTGTCTTCTGGTCATTTTCCGCCGCGGCTGCGTCTTGCTCCTGCGCGCTCTGATACGCATTATACGACTGGGTTCTTGCCGACTCCTGATTCTGAAGTTCCGTCTCCGCCTGCGTTTTCTGTGCCTCCAATTCCTGCACTGCTCCGTCGTAGACTGCCTGTGCCTGTGTTTTTCTTTCCACTGCCGCTGCTTCTGCCTGTTGGCGCAGCTTCTCTGCCTCTTCTGGTTTTCCCTCACTTTCCATCTGCTGTGCCTGCTGCATTGCCGCTTCTTTTTCCGTTTCCGCAGCCTGTATTTCCGCATCCAATATCTGCTGTTGCTGTGCGGTTCCCTCATTCCACGCACGCTCCGCCGAGGAATAGGACTCCCATGCTTTGGAATAATTTTCCTCCGCCAGTTGTACGTCTCTTGCCGCACCCTCGGAAGCCTCCACTCTCGCCGGCGGTTCTCCCGTGAGTTGAGCCTGTCCGACTGCCAGCTCCAGTTTCGTGATCTCCGCCTGTTTCTTCTCTATGCTTTCCTGCAAATATGCCTTATCATACTGCAGGATCACGTCTCCCTGCTTTACAGCCGATCCGGTCGGCTGTACCTTTTCCACACGCAGTCCGCGTTGCAGTGCAAGCAGATGTTCCGATCTTGTCTCCACCGTTCCGTTCCCACGGATCAGAATGTTGAGTTTTCCCTCCTGCACCCTGCCTGTCGTCACCGTCGGCACGACCATAGATGCCGCCGCACGGGAAACTGCGGTGCAGACCGCCATCACAAGAAAAAATACGGCAAATGCGGTCGCCGCTGTCTTTTTTTTACTGATCTTCATTTTCTTCATGTACTTACTCCTTTAGCCCTGATGCAAGAATCCCCTGCTCCAGATAA
>OGRS01001761.1_pt1 | contig 11497 bp, 8 predicted proteins | sample 1553561 | NCBI WGS metagenome assembly OGRS01 (sample SAMEA2580103, study PRJEB22360) | human gut metagenome | biome: human gut; feature: human-associated habitat; material: faeces | place: Denmark | collected 2008/2010
TTTCCTCTGAAGAAAAAGTCTTTTTTTGAAAAACAAAAAATGCTGTCTGCTGTATCGGACGTATCCATACAAATCCGGAAAGGAGAAACGTTTGGACTGGTCGGGGAGAGCGGCTGCGGCAAATCAACGTTTGCCAATGCAACGCTTGGTTTTGTAAAGCCCCGGTCGGGAGAAATTTATTTTAACGGACAGCCGCTTTATGCCGAAAAAAAGGCGGTGCAGGAAGCAAGACTTCACATGCAGAAGATTTTTCAGGACCCGGCATCGTCTTTAAATCCCCGCTTTACGGTGCGGGAAGCGGTCTGCGAACCTATGCGGATACGCGGTGGATTTGACAAAAATGAGGTGGAGCAGAAAGCGCGGGAAATGATTACGGCGGTCGGACTGACCGGGAAAGATTTAGACCGCTATACTTCGCAGTTTTCGGGCGGACAGCAGCAGCGTATTGCAATAGCAAGAGCATTGATATTAAACCCGGAATATATCGTGTGTGACGAACCGGTCAGCGCATTGGATGTGTCGGTTCACGCACAGATTTTAAATCTGCTTATGGAAATGCAGGAAAAGACACAGACGACCTATTTATTCATTTCCCACAATCTGGCGGCGGTGAAAAAGCTCTGCTCACGACTGGCGATTATGTATCTGGGCAAGGTGGTGGAATACGGTGACGCGGCAAAAATATTTGCAAATCCCGTGCATCCTTACACGAAAGCCCTGTTATCGGCGGTGCTTACGGTGAATCCAAATGAGGAAACGAAGCGTATTGTGTTAAAGGGCGATGTGACAAGCCCAATCAATCCGCCGTCCGGGTGCCGTTTTTGCAGCCGGTGTTATCAGGCACAGGAGGACTGCGCAGACAGGGAATGTGTGCTGACGGAGGTCGAGGCGGAGCATTTTGCGGCATGTCCTGTGGTGACAGGACTAAAAGCAGATATAGAACAGTAAACGATAAGGAGAAAAAGATGAGAAAGACGACATTGGTGGCGGCAGGACTGGTTATTGGTCTGAGTATGGGACTGGCGGCATGCGGCTCAAAAGATACGGCAAATCAGAACACTTTAAAAAGCACAACTGCGGCGGTAACGACAGCAGAGAGCAAGACCGCGGCGCAGGCGGCAGGAAAAGAAGGTGCTGAGGTCAGTAGTGAAGTTCTACAGGGCGAACAAGGGGATACAGAAGTGTCCGGGCAGGAAGCGCCAAATCCGGATACACAGCCGGCAGAGGGTGAAGCAGGGAATGAGGAAAGAGCAGTAGTTGTATCCGAACCGGAAGCCCCGGTGGCAGAAGAAGCGCCGCAGGCTCCGGCAGAAGAAGCATCTGCACCCGCACCGGAAACACCCGCACAGGAAGAAAAACAGGAGCGTAGTGTGGAGGGTACTTACACCGGTTCGACCGATAAATACGTAGATGCCATGGGCAGTTACATTCACTATGATGTAACGCTGACACTGTCCGGCGGAAGCTATCAGTATGCGGTGAGCATTACGGTATCGGGAAACCAGCAGTACAACTCAGGCGAGAATTATGACGGCAGCTATACGGTAAACGGTGACAACATTTCTATGACGGGAAAGTTAGAGAGTGCGAAAGCATATGACGGTGCAATGATCGTTACGGGACATTTGTCCAGCTTTGCGGGAAGCAGTGACAGTATTACCGTGTATCATCAGTAAAAACATGCGGCAGCGGTAATATTTATTTTGGATTTCCGCTTTACAAATCACACAGATAATGATAAACTTAGCCATGACTAACAGATATTAGAAATATCTAACAAGAAAAACAGCAAGGAGAAAGAGGTTTATGAAAAAAAGAGGAACAGCCGGTCTTTTAGGCGGTGCACTTGCAGTCGTTTTACTTGCAGGCAATGTACTTGGCGGCAGTTATCCGGCTTATGCGCAGGATACACAGTACCATGACGGAAATTATACGGCTTCGGCACATGTAGAATTTCATGAAGTGGTCAATTATGATTTATACGTAACAGTCAGTATGAAGGACGGTGTGATCAGCAAGGTTGCCTTAAACGATGAAAAAAATGCAGACATTGAGGCGGTCAATGTACCGTATATCAATTATGCGATGAAGGGTATGGCGGATTCTTATATCGGAACAACCGGCACAGCAGCAGATACCGTCAGCGGTGCAACGTATTCAGCCAATGCCATTAACGAAGCGGTTGCAAAGGCAATGGTTAAATCACAGGCAAATGAAGCCGAAGCCGATACGGCAGATACCCCTTCCGGTGACAACGGACAGAACGATAACCAGAACGGCAGTGACAACACAAATGATACACAAAAGCCTTCTGATGATAAAACCAATTCCGGCGATACAGGAAACGACAGTTATGAACGTGTGTTAAAGACAGGTGCTTATGAACTCACAGCGGACAGCTATGATGCTTCAGCCATGATGAAAATGCCTGCATTTATCTGCATTGATGCAGAAAATAACACATTCAGCGTACATCCGTATAAGAACGGCGTTGTAGATTATGCAACGAATAAGGGTTCAGGTTCAATTTCCTTTGATTCTGCAACCGGTGTATACACAATGACCTATGAAGCAGGTGTAACGGTTGTGGCACTCGGCAGTACAACAACATTTACGGTTTCAGACAAGGGCATTACATTTACAAGTCCGTTACGTTACGGTGCGGCACAGATGAATACAACCGATGCAGACGGTAATTTCCTTTCTTATACGGCAGTGCCTTATACACAGGAAATACCGGACGGTGATACCAATGATGACACACAGGGCAAAGGAGATTCAGGAAATACATCAGGCGGCACATCCAATGACAGTACACAGTCCGGTGAATCCACAGGAAACAGTGCATCAGAGAGCAGTGCCAATGCGTCTGAACAGGACTCAGGCAGTATGCAATCCGGCGCACAGACATCAGGCAATAGTACCGTAGAGACAGGTGATGCAGCAATGACAGGCATTTATGCTGTATCAGCCGTTGTATCAATTGGTCTTCTCATTGCGGCGGCAGTATTGAAGAAACGTAAAAGAGTACTGTAGGACATGATACGCAGACAGAGGTATGTTCAAAAAAATAAAAAATATAAAACAGCACAGAGGTGTAATGGCAGCAGCGTCCGTATGGTTATGCGGGCGCTGTTTTGCACATTTTTTTTCAGAAAAGAATTGAAGTTATGCGGCTGATACGGTATAATTCAATATGAAAATTTATGTTTAAGTTTGTTGATAGATGGAGGACAAAGAAATGACAAGAACATATCAGGTAAAATATAAGAGCAAGAGTAAAATGCTGACAACACCGGAGAAAGTTGAAGATACAAAAAAGACGATTTTAGAAGTACCGCGTGTAAAATCCGTAGAAATTAAAGATGACGGACAGATTGTCAGCATCGAAGTAGAAAAAGAAGAAGATTTTGAAGAAGTGATGAACCGTGTGGTAAATGTATTCAGAAGAATCGATGACAAATCCGAGGTTTCTTATAAATTTGCATTAAATGCATAGTACTGGGCGAAGAACAGTGAAAAGGGCTGTCACACTAAGGTGAAACATTGCGTTAGTGCGGCACCCTTTCATCATTTCAGGCAGACAGAAAATAAGAAGTAAAACAAGGAGAAATAAAATTGGCTGACATTAGAAGCGAGATTGAAAAAAGAAGAACATTTGCCATTATTTCCCACCCGGATGCCGGTAAAACCACACTGACGGAAAAGTTTCTGCTCTACGGCGGAGCGATTAACCTGGCAGGGTCGGTAAAGGGTAAAAAGACAGCAAAACACGCGGTTTCAGACTGGATGGAGATTGAAAAGGAAAGAGGTATTTCCGTAACGTCATCTGTATTGCAGTTTAATTATGACGGATACTGCATTAATATTCTGGATACGCCGGGTCATGAAGACTTCTCGGAAGATACGTACAGAACCTTAATGGCAGCGGTCATGGTAATTGATGCGTCAAAGGGTGTGGAAAAACAGACGATTAAGCTGTTTAAGGTCTGTGTTATGCGTCACATACCGATTTTTACATTTATCAACAAAATGGACCGTGAAGCCAATGACCCGTTTGAGCTGTTAGATGAAATTGAAAGTGTATTGGGTATCAGTACCTGTCCTGTCAACTGGCCAATCGGCTGCGGCAAGGAATTTAAAGGTGTGTATGACCGCAATACAAAAGACGTTTCCTTATTTAAAGCGGCAATGAACGGACAAAAAGAGGTTGAAACGAAGGAAATCGCCGTAGATGATGAAGCACTGCTTGCGGAAATCGGACAGGGCTATTTTGACAAACTCACAGAAGATATTGAACTGTTGGACGGTGCGAGTGCGGAATTTGATTTAGAACAGGTGCAGGCAGGAAACTTAACACCGGTATTTTTCGGTTCGGCGCTGACGAATTTCGGTGTGGAAACGTTCTTAAAGCATTTTCTGGACATGACAACCTCTCCGCTGCCAAGACATTCTTCAATTGGGGAGATTAATCCGTTTGAAGAAGACTTTTCGGCATTTGTATTTAAGATTCAGGCGAATATGAATAAGGCACACCGTGACAGAATCGCATTTATGCGAATCTGCTCCGGAAAGTTTGAGGCAGGCATGGAAGCCAACCACGTACAGGGCGGCAAAAAAATCCGTCTTGCCCAGCCACAGCAGATGATGGCACAGGAACGCCACATTGTTGAAGAAGCCTATGCGGGAGATATTATCGGTGTATTTGATCCGGGTATTTTTTCTATCGGAGATACAATCTGCAAGTCCAACCAGAAGTTTGAATTTGACGGAATCCCGACCTTCGCACCGGAACATTTTGCACGTGTCAGACAGATGGATACGATGAAAAGGAAGCAGTTTATCAAGGGAATCAGCCAGATTGCACAGGAAGGTGCGATTCAGATTTTTCAGGAATTTAATACCGGTATGGAAGAAATCATTGTCGGTGTTGTCGGTGTCTTGCAGTTTGAAGTGCTTGAATACCGCCTGAAAAACGAATACAACGTAGAGATTAAACTGGAACAGCTTCCGTATGAATATATCCGCTGGATTGAAAATCCGGAAGAAATCGATGTAAACCGCATTGTCGGTACTTCCGATATGAAGAAGATTAAGGACTTAAAGGACAATCCGCTGTTAATCTTTGTGAACAGCTGGAGTGTCAATATGGTACTGGAAAGAAATGAAGGCTTAAAGCTTTCTGAATTCGGTAAGAACAATTAACTTGTAAACGGCAGAGTAAGTGCAGGAAACAGTACAGAAATGAGGACACTATGGGGAAGAACGTACATGAAAAAAGAAAACGTTTACTGACAAAAATGAAAGCTGCGTGTCTGGCGGTGGTGATGTGTGTTTCAACGCTGCCGGTGCTTACGGCACAGATACAGCCGGTGACGGCTTATGCACAGGAGAAGACGGGAACGGTCAATGCCGGTGTCACAGGACTTCGTATCCGTTCATCGACAGATACCTCCAGTACGGCAAATGTCATTACAAAGGTCAGCGGCGGATTCCATTTTGAAATTCTGGATACGGTGCAGACGAGTGATACCTACGCGTGGTATCAGGTGGGTTTTTATTTAAACGGTACTTACACCAAGGGCTATGTGACGAGTGAATATGTCACGGTAGACAGTACGGATATTGACTATTCGGACGATACGGATTTTGAGAGCTATCTTTCAAGTCAGGGCTTCCCGGAATCTTATAAGGAAGATTTGCGCAGTCTGCATGCGAAGTATCCAAAGTGGATATTTGTTGCGGATTTTGTGGACAAGGACTGGGATACGGTCGTTGAAAATGAAAATGTACTTGGCCGGAGCCTGATTTATGCTTCGGCAAAAAGCTCGTGGAAGTCAACGGCGGATGGCGCATACGACTGGGAGAGCGGTTCGTGGTATGAATTGGACAGCGGCGGCTGGGTACAGGCTTCAAGCGCATTGGTGCAGTATGCCCTTGACCCGCGTAACTTCTTAAACGAAACAAATGTGTTTATGTTTGAGGATTTGTCCTATAACAGCTCCGTGCAGAGTGAAACCGGCGTAAGCAGTATTATTGAAGATACGTTTATGGACGGTTCGTCCCATGACTTGTCGTATGACGGAACGGATTTTAATTATCCTTCGGCGCTGATGTATGCAGGACGGGCATCGGGTGTCAGTCCGTATCATCTGGCAACGCGCATTATCCAGGAGCAGGGCAGAAAAGGACAGGGCAACAGCATTTCCGGAACGGTGAGCGGCTATGAGGGGTATTACAATTACTACAATCAGGGTGCTTATAAAACCGCAACGGCAAGTGCGGTGGTCAACGGCTTGAAGTATGCCGCCAAAACCGATGCGGCGACATTAAGACCGTGGAATACCCGTATGAAATCTGTTATCGGCGGGGCGATTTACATAGGAAGCCGTTACATTAACCGCGGACAGAATACGATTTATTATGAAAAGTTTGATATGGTAACACCGTATACCCATCAGTATATGACAAATGTCTTAGCACCGAGAAGTGAGTCTTCGACCGCTTCACAGGCATACAGCGATACGACCAAGAAAAATACGGCACTGGTGTTTAAGATTCCGGTTTATAAAAATATGCCGGACAGTGCGTGTGAGCTTCCGACAGGGGAGGGCAGTCCAAACAATGCCTTAACAAGTCTTTCGGTTTCAGGTTATTCGCTGACACCGACGTTTGATATGTTTACAACTGAGTATGGTGTAATTGTGGAAAATGAAATTTCTTCTGTGGATATCGAAGCACAAACAGCAGATTCCGGTGCAAAACTTACAGGAACCGGCAGTCATGCGCTAAAGGTCGGCACGAATGAGATTGAAGTGACGGTTACATCACAAAGCGGCGAAACAAAGACGTATATCATCCGTGTTGTGCGCAAAGAAGCGGCTTCCGGTGATAGTGGAAACAACAGTAACAACGGCGGTACAGATTCCGGAAACAGCGGCGGTGACAGCGGCACGGATAACGGAAACAGTGGTGACGATTCGGAAAAGGGCGGATATTCGACAGATTTTTTGCTTGAAAACGGCAAGATATCCAGAGTCGGTGTCGGGAGTGCCGCACAGGACGTTTTAAATCACATTTCCTTTACGGGCGGCGCATACGGAAAAGTAACACACAGTGACGGCAGTGCCAATGACGGTATTGTGGGAACTGGCGATGTGCTTACGATTTACGATAAAAACGGCGGTGAAATGGCACGCTACACGTTTGTGATTTACGGTGATGTCAACGGCGACGGAGCGGTGACGAGCATGGATTTACTGTATGTGAAGCGCCACATTTTAGGAACAAAGCTGCTGGAAGAACCGTATCTGACGGCGGCAGATGCAAACCGTGGAAATGACGGCATTACATCAATAGACTTGTTATATATTAAAAGACACATTTTGGATATCCGGTACATTGAACAGTAGGATTCAGACAGTAGTGGGAGTTGCCAAAGAAATGTGATTGAGGTGAAAAATGACGGGAAAATGGAAAAAGGCAGCCGCAGTGCTGCTGGCAGCAGTAATGGCAGTTTTGCTGGTACCGCTGCCAACGTATGCAAAAGAAACAGCAAAGATATCCGTAGGCTCAGGCTCTTGTGATATTGGTGATGAAGTGACGATATCGGTCAGTGTCAGCAGTAGTGTGGACATTTATATGTGTGACATCTGGCTCAGTTATGATTCAGGTGTGCTCCAGCCGGTTTCCGGCTACAGCGGTGGGGGCGGCGGCAGTGTGCGCCTGCTCTCTACTGACAGTACCTCATTCAGCGTGCGGTTTAAAGCAGTATCGGCGGGAAGTTCTTCGATTTCTGTAAGCACTTCCAATACGATTATCAGTTCGGCAGATGAGGATTATATGGCAGTCAGTGCCGGTTCGGGTTCAGTAACCGTAAAAGCACCGGTCAGCTATTCAACCGATAATACGCTTGCATCGTTAGATATCAGTCCGGGCGTGTTATCTCCGGCATTTTCACCGAATGTCACATCGTATACGACGACAGTCGGTTCAGACTGTTCACAGCTGGTTGTCAGTGCGGTTGCAAATGATGAAAATGCTTCGGTATCTGTCCGCGGAACGCGCATGGACCCCGGCAGTAATACGACAACGATTACGGTAACGGCACAGGACGGCTCTAAAAAGGTCTATACGATTTCAACAACAAAGGACGATTCTGCGGCGGCGACAACCAAAGCAGACGAACAGGAAACGACCAAAGCCGGAGAGCAGGAAACAACGACTGTCAGTTCGGAAGAACCGACACAGAGTGAGGAACAAATCCGCAGTATACAGGTAGCAGGTGCACAGTATGAACTGGCTGATGACTATACGGCAAATCCGCTTCCGTCCGGTTATGATGAAGTGGATTATGAATATAACGGCATTACCGTTAAAGCCGGAAAAGGCGTGAATACGAAGCTTATTCTGATGTATCTGAAAAATACGGACGGCAAAGGCACATCGGGCTTTTATGTGTATGATTCAGTTGCAAAAACATTTTCATTATATATAGAAGCAAGTGAACCGGATATTACTTATGCGGTGCTTCCGATTACGGATTCCATGGAAAAACCGGATGGATATAAAAAGACGACTTATACGATTGGCGGACAGACGGCAGATGTATTAATGTCTGAGGATGGCAGTTACTGTCTGTTCTATGGTGTCAGTTCGCTGGGCGTTACAGGGTGGTTCCGTTATGACTGCAATGACAATACAATACAGGTATACAGTGTGATGTCCGCTCCGGCGGCAAATCTCACGACACAGACCGAATCACAGGGAGTAAGCGCTGCTTCTGACAGAATGTGGAAAGTAGTGGCACTGGTGCTTTCGGCAGTTGTGGTTCTTTGTATCATTGCGATTGTAATGCTTGCAGTGAAGCTTTCAAAGAGTAAGCGGGCATTTGCAGCGGCGGCAGATGACGGCTATGACAGATATGATGACGATGAATATGATTTTGATTCTTATGAAGAAGATGATGATGAAGATTTATCGGAGGACGTGCTGGCAGATAAAGAAGATGAAATCCAGGAAGACGATGAAGATGAGGTCGTACGTTCGATTTCAGAAGCATTGAAAAAAAATGAGGATGATCTGGAAGTGTTAGACATTCAGGATGTAGATGACGTTGATGATGTGAAACGGACATAACAGAAAAAGGAACAGACTGCTGCAGAAATGCGGTGGCCTGTTCTTTTTTTGACATTTTTCGGTATAAAGTGTAATTTACTGAATATATTACTGAAATATATATAATACAAATATTAGATTGCCGCCTGCCAGTGTTCTGCCTGCGCCTGATAATCCTCAGCCTGTGCTAAAAAAGCGGCAGAAAGTTCGGCATTTTTATCCTGTTTGGCTTGTGCGGCAAGCGTGCTGTAACATTTTGAAAGACAGGCAAGCGGCGCATCGCCGGACGAGTGGATGTCGATAATGCTCGGTGTTTCGGAAGCTGCGTTTAAATACCAAAGAACAGCTTCTTCATAATCCTTTAATCCGTAAAAATAGTGTCCGAGTTCCATGCAGATTTCCGCACACGGATTCTGTGCCATATCCTTTAAGCAGATTTTAAAGAATTCATTGTATGCATTTGTCAGGCGGTAAATGCGCGCCAGCACGCAGGCAATGTTTTTGCGGCAGTCTTCGGGACGGTCTTCCTTTGCAAGCACATTTTCAAAAATTTCACGGACACTTAAAAAGTCTTCATCTGTTCCCGAAATAAAAAGTTCCTTGCAGAACATAATCACGACATAATTTTCAAGGCGCACACCGCGGCGGACAGCATCGGCAAACACACCGAAATCCCGTTTGGTATGGCTTTGTTCAGGCAGATGTAAAATCTTAATATCACTGTCAAATACAACCGGCTCTAATCGTACGGTTTCGTGAATCGGAGAAATCCATTCAAACGTACGCAGGCGCTTAAACAGCTTCGGGCGGTATTCTTCTTCAAAATTATAAACGGTGTTGTGCGATTTGCTGTTGACGTAAATCATCTGTACAATGTCAATTTCCGGAACAAGCACCTGTTTTAAATTTAAAAACTGGCGGCGGTTTTCCTCGTCTAAGACCTCGTCCGCATCGGCAGATTGCTTTTGAAAAGGCAAAATTTCTTGCGGCGGCAAAATCGTTGTTCCATGGATAATCATAAATCAAATCCGTATATCCGGCGGCGATTTCTTTGGTGCGGTCGGTTGAGCCGGTATCTACGATAACAATTTCATCGCAGACCGGACGGTACGAATCCAGACAGCGTTTTAATAACTTTTCTTCATTTTTAACAATCATGCAAAGACTGATTGAAATCATAACGTACTCCTATCTGCCAAACGGCATATATTCCAAATCTTTTATTACTGTAAGTATGACATTTTTGTGGGAAGACTGTCAACGGGAAGTTTCACAATGTGGAAAAGTATGGTATACTGTTTTTAGTTTAGAATAAGTGGAAAGTGAGGCACAAAAGTATGAAAAAAAGAAAGGCAGCAGTGCTGGCGGCAGCTGCGTTTGCAATGACGGCGGCATTTTTTTTAAACGGCATCCAGAGGGCAGAAGCGGCAGACAATGTTGTAGTGATGTTAGATCCCGGACATGACAGTACACATACAGGGGCGGCAGCATATGGTTTAAAAGAGCAGCAATTAAATTTAAAAATCGGACTGGCGTGCCGTACAGAGCTTGAAAAATACGATGGCATAACCGTTTATATGACACATGATACCATTGCGTGTCCGTTTGAAGGCAGTACAACCAAACAGGACTTAATACAGCGGACAGAATATGCAGGAGAAGTCGGAGCGGACCTTTTTGTAAGTCTGCATAACAATTCGGGCGATGACAGCGGATATGAAATTTATTATCCCAATAATCACTATGTATCAGAATTTAATGATATAGGATATGCGGTATCTGAGCATATTGCGGGTTACCTGAGTGAAATGGGCATATACCGGAATGGATTGTATACAAGAGATAGTGATGGCGAAGAAGATGATGATACCAACTGGTATCCGGATGGAAGCCGCGCGGATTATTACAGTGTCATCAGAAATTCCAAGTACAACGGTGTACCGGGAATTATTGTAGAACATGCTTATCTTTCAGATGCGGGGGATACACATGTATTTTTGTCCAATGACAACATGCTGGTACGTATGGGACAGGCAGATGCCAGCGGAATTGCAGATTATTTCGGACTGCATAAGAAAAATGGTCTATGTACGGATAAATACGGTGACTGGCATTATTACGAAGACGGTGAAGTATCGGATTACACGGGAATGGCGGTCAATGAATATGGCTGGTGGTATGTTACAGACGGTGAAATAGATGATTCTTATACAGGTATTGCAGAAAATGAGTATGGCCGCTGGTATATGCAGGACGGTGTTGTAAACATGGATTATACCGGAATGCTTTGTGACGGAGCAGAATGGTACTATGTTCAGGGCGGTTATGTAAATGATGCCTATACGGGAATGGCATGTAACGAGTATGGCTGGTGGTACTT
>OGRS01001766.1_pt1 | contig 11468 bp, 9 predicted proteins | sample 1553561 | NCBI WGS metagenome assembly OGRS01 (sample SAMEA2580103, study PRJEB22360) | human gut metagenome | biome: human gut; feature: human-associated habitat; material: faeces | place: Denmark | collected 2008/2010
ATTATTAAGGAGTTTGGTGCTGGATTAGTTGTCAGTGAAATGGTGAGTGATAAAGCATTATGTTATGGAAATCAAAAAACAATTGAAATGTTAAAGGTTGATGAAAATGAACATCCGATGAGTATTCAAGTCTTTGGTGGAGATGTTGAATCAATGGTCACTGCAGCCAAGTTTGTTGATGAGAATTCTAATTGTGATATCATTGATATCAATATGGGATGCCCAGTGAATAAAGTGCTCAAGGCACATGCAGGAAGTTATCTTTTGCAATTTCCTGATCTGGTTTATGATATTGTCAAAAGTGTTGTTGAGGCAGTCAGTAAACCAGTCACAGTGAAAATAAGAATAGGGTATGATTTTGATTCGATTAACTGTGTTGAGATTGCGCAACTTATTGAGCGTGCTGGAGCAAGTGCCATTGCAGTTCATGGAAGAACACGTTCACAAATGTATGAGGGGCATGCTGATTGGAGCTGGATTAAAAAGGTCAAAGAGGCAGTTTCCATTCCAGTTATTGGTAATGGAGATGTTAAAACTGCCAAAGATGCCAAAAGAATGTTAGAAGAAACTGGCTGTGATGCTGTTATGGTAGGGCGTGCAGCACTTGGAAATCCTTGGGTGATTAAGCAAATGGTTGAATATGTTGAACATGATATTTTATTAGGTGATCCAACTGCTGATGAAAGAATAGATCAATGTTTAAAACATGCACAAAGACTTATTCCAGTTGAGGGTGAAAAAAACGCAATTCGGCAAATGAGAGGACATGCACCTTGGTATATTAAGGGCTTAAAATCAGCGAGTGTTATTAAGAATTATTTATCTAAAGTGGATACATACCAACAGATGCAAGAAATTTTAGAAGCTTATCGTCATTATCTCAATACTGGTGATAAATCAGTATTTAATTATTTTACAGAAAATTAACGTTTTCATGTCTGTGAAAGCGTTGACACAAAAAAAGAGAAGTGCTATGATAATTATGTAATATATGGATTGTTAGAGCACAAATTGAGGCTACACAAAACCTGTTTACAGATGTTTTTAATCTGCGAACAGGTTTTTTCTATGAGGGAGGGATAAACATGATTATTAAAAAGATTCTTAATAACAATGTTGTTGTGACAACAAATGATAATAAAGAGGAAATTATTGTTATGGGAAAAGGTTTGGCTTATGGTAAGAAAACAGGTGATGTTATCGATACTGGAAAGATTAATAAAACATTTGAAATGAGTTTGAAACCAAGTCAAAGAAAAATGATTAATATGTTAAAGGATATTCCTCTCGAATATATGGAGATATCTGATTGTGTTATCAAAGAAGCAAAAGTAGACTTAGAAGTCGATGATTCTCTTTATATCAGTTTAACAGATCATATTCATACAAGCATAGAGCGGTATAAAGAAGGCGTTTATTTAAAAAATCATATGTTATTTGAAATTAAGAATTTCTATCCTAAAGAATTTGAGTTAGGTTTATTAACTTTAGAACTTATTAAAGAAAAATATGGAATAAACATGGAAGAGGATGAAGCGGCATTTTTAGCATTACATATAGTGAGTAGTGAGGTTGGTAGAAATATCAGTGATATTTATGAAATGACAAATTTCATATTAGAGATTATTGGTATTGTAAAAGATTATTTTAAATTAGAGTTGGATGAAGATTCTTTATCTTATCATAGATTTGTAACACATTTAAAATTTTTTGGATTACGTGTTTTTAATAAAATAAAGCAAGTGGAAGATATAACCTTAAATAATGACTTGCTTGAAATTATGAAGGAAAAATATGTTGAGTCATATCTTTGTACTTCAAAAATACAATCGCATATTGAAAAGACTTATCATTATGAATTAAATGATGAGGAAGTTTTATATCTTACGATTCATGTTGCAAAAATTATTTCTAAAAAATAATTTGCAAATAGATATTTGTTGGATGGTAACATTAAGTTGGCCAAACCTTCACATTTTGAAGTTTTCAAAAGAATGGAGGAAAAGAGAATGAAATATGAAAAACTTTCAAAAAACATTATTGAAGCTGTAGGAGGGAGTAATAATATTGTAACTTTGCAGCATTGTATGACGCGTTTGAGATTTACTTTAAAGGATGAATCAAAAGCAAACGATCAAAAAATTGAAGCAATTGATGGAGTTTTGTCATTAATCAAGAAAGGTGGTCAATATCAAGTTGTTATTGGTACACATGTTCATGATGTGTATCTTGATGTATGCCAGATTGCAAATATTAAAGAAGATGAAAATTTTGGAAACAAAAAAGAAAAAAAAGGAATTTTTAATTCTATTTTTTCTGCAATTATTGGCTGCGTCGGTCCAATTATTCCTATTTTAGTAGGAACAGGGCTGGGGAAATGTATTTTATTATTTGTATCAATGATGGGATGGGCAAATGCCGAAACATCAATGACTTATTATGTATTTAATTTTGTATTTGATGCTGGCTTTACTTTCTTGCCGGTATTTACCGCAGTGGCAGCTGCAAAGCATTTTAAATGTAATATGTATATGGCAGCTTTACTTGGCTGTGCGCTGGTTCATCCACAATGGAGTGGTATTGTTTCAGCGACTGATCCAAAATTTATTGGAGATATGTTTGGTTTCTTACCTTTATATGGAATGCCGTATACATCAACTTTAATTCCAGCTATTTTAATTGTTTTTGTTATGAGCAAAGTAGAATTTGGATTGAATAAAGTATTGCCAGAATTGGTTAGAGGGATGTTAACACCGTTATTTACATTGCTGATTATGACACCGTTAGCATTTGTTGTATTAGCGCCAGCTATGGGGATTATTTCAATTTATTTGGGTAATGCATTGTTATGGTGCTATGATACATTTGGAATGTTTGCTATTGCAATTATGTGTATTATTTATCCATGGATGGTTGCAACGGGTATGCATGCTACTCTAGCAATTGCAGGAATTCAGATTTTATCACAATCAGGATATGACCCATTTTCAAGAACTTTAACTTTAACAGCGAACATGGCGCAAGGTGCTGCTGCTTTTGCTTGTGCGGTTAAAACAAAAAATAGAGATTTTAGGAATACCTGCTTATCTGCCGGATTTACTGCTTTCTTTGCAGGAATTACAGAGCCATGTATCTATGGTGTGTCAATTCGTTTGAAAAAGCCTATGTATGCAGTTATGATTGGAAGTTTTACTGGAGGATTATATGCTGGTTTTTGTGGATTAAAAGCATTTGCTTTCATGACTCCTAGCATTATTAATTTACCAATGTGGGTAGGGGGGAACAACCCTAATAATCTTATGAATGCTATTATTACTATGATTATTTCAGCTGTTGTAACGTTTATTGCAACTTTAGTTATTGGTTTTGATGATCCGAAAGAAAGTGAAGTAAAACACGATGATAATAAATTAAATCAAGTGAATTGTCCTGTTAAAGGGAAGATTGTTCCATTAAACGAAGTTAACGATGAAATGTTTTCAAAAGAAGTTTTAGGGAAGGGTGTTGCTATTATTCCTGTAGAAGGAAAAATCTATGCTCCTGCTAATGGGATTATAAGTGCAACTTTTGAAACAAAACATGCAATTGGCTTAACAACTGAAAATGGCTCTGAAATTCTAATTCATGTTGGAATTGATACCGTTAAATTAGAAGGAAAACCATTTATTCAATATGTTGAAAAAGGTGAGTATGTAAAAGCGGGGTCATTGTTATTAGAATTTGACTTAAAAATGATTAAAGAAGCGGGCTTAGACTATACAACTATGGTTGTTGTAACAAACTCTAATGATTATTTAGAAGTTATTCCAACAAAATTGAAAAAAGTAACAAAAACTGATCCAGTTTTAACTATTATTTAAGGATGTGATAATATGGTGTATGCAGATTTACATGTTCACACTGCTTATAGTGATGGTATTCATTCTATTGAAGAAACGATCAAATTAGCTAAGGAAAAAGGAATTAAAGTGATTGCAATTACTGATCATGATACTGTTTTTCATTTCGAAGAAGTGCAAAAGGTATGCCGGCAAAATGGTTTAGAAACAATTCGTGGGGTTGAAATGAGCTGTTATGACTACGATGTACACAAAAAGGTGCATGTTGTTGGTTTGGGGTTAAATAACCATCCGTATCATGTTGAAAAACTATGTCAAAAGACTTTACAATGTAGGGATGAGTATCATCATGAACTTATTAAAATATTAAATCAAAAGGGCTTAAATATTACTTACGAAGACGCTAAAGAATACGCTCCGTATAATATTGTCTTCAAAATGCATTTATTCTTGGCGATTGTTCATAAGTATCCTGAGTATAATGATATTAATAAGTATCGAGAATTGTTTATGAGCGAGACTTCGCTAGATGTAGACTCTAAAATGGGATATATCGATATTAAAGAGGGGATAAAGGCAATTCGTGAGGATGGAGGAATTGCTATTATTGCCCATCCTTGTGAATATAAAAATTATGATGAAATTGAAAAATATGTCAGCTATGGCTTACAGGGAATTGAAATATCACATCCTAGTATGGAATCTGAAGATTATCCTTTAACACAGGAACTTGCAAATAGATTTCATCTTATAAGAAGTGGTGGCAGTGATTTCCATAATATCCATTTAACTGCAATTGGTGATTTTGGATTAACTAAAGAGCAATTTGATGAATTGAAAGAGGAAATGGGTAGATAAGATGCGAATAGTTAATATTAAAAATTTTAGAGATATTAAGGGATATAGCTCTCAAGATGGTTTTGTAATAAAACCCTACATGATTTTTAGGGGTGGTGCTTTAGATAAATTAACTATAAAAGAACAAAATCATTTTGTTGATCATTTAAAAATAAAATATATTCTTGATTTTAGAGATGAAGCTGAAGCAAGCTTAGCACCGGATAAGCAGCATGAAAATATTTTATATGAACGTATCAGTGCTCTTAAAATGCAATCGCATGATCAATATGGTTTTGATTTTGGTACTATGCTGCAAGGAGAGATGACTAAAGAAAAATACAACTATCTAATGTCTTATATCAAAGCAGGATATAAAGAGATGGCTTTTAATAATCCTGCGTATCATCGCTTGTTCGAATTGTTATTAAGAAATGATGGCTATGTTTATTTTCACTGTACTGCTGGAAAAGATAGGACTGGAGTTGCCGGCTTTTTGATTATGATTGCTCTAGGAATGAGTGAAGAAGATGCAATCCAAGAATACTTGTTATCCAATATTTATTTAAAAGAAAGTAATGATGAATTATGTCAGCAGCTACAAATTCCTGAGAAATTAAGGGAGGAATGTAGACCCTTATTATATGTTCAAAGAGAATTGATTGAAATAATGATTCAATCAATTCGGGTTAAATATAGAAGTTATGATGAATTTTTATTACAAGAATATAATTTTGATAACGAAAAAAGAAGAAGATTGAAAGAAATATATTGTGAATAGGTGGTGGAAATTTTGCCATTTGATATTAAATTCTATATAGTAAATCATGGAATATGGGTTATAAGAATTATGATTGCTGCATTTTGCGGCTGTTTGATTGGCTATGAACGAAGTAGTCGAAATAAGGGGGCGGGGGTGCGTACACATGCTATCCTTGCTTTGGGGTCTGCTTTAATAATGTTAGTATCAAAATATGGTTTTATAGACATAAATGAAATAGATGGTTCTCGTATAGCTGCCCAAATCGTAAGCGGCGTTGGTTTTTTGGGCGCAGGCGTTATTTTTGTAAAGAATGGTAATGTTTCAGGTTTAACAACTGCTGCTGGAATGTGGGCAACATCTGGAGTAGGAATGTGTATTGGTGCAGGATTATATGATATCGGAATTATAACAACAATTATTTTGATAGGATTACAGATATTGTTTCATAGGGGGTTCTTTTTAAAGGTCACACAAAATAATCAAAACATACAAATGGAAATCTATTATGAAGATTATGCATTGAAAGATATTCGTGAAGTTTTTGATAAATATGGTATTGATATACATTCTATGAAAGTTGAGAATCTAAAAAATAAATCTATGTTTTTAGAAATGGAGACTTATGTGAATAAAGGGTTTCAAAAAGAATCACTAGTAGAAGAAATGATGAATAAAACATATTTTAAAATGTTGAACTATTATTAGAAGAGAGAAAATCTCTTCTTTTTTATATATTTTAATTGAGATAAAAATAATTAATGAAAACTATTTTTTGATTTCTGAATATATGCATGAATCGGCTTAAACTGGTGAAAATTATATTTAATGATTTAAAGATTGAAATGTTCTTTATTTTGAATCATCAAGATTTTTTAATACCTATCTAGATAGTACTGGCAAAAAATAGTTTCCATTTAAGGAAACTATTTTGATTAAAAAAATTGTATTATCTATAATTTAAGTAAAGAGAGGGGAGGATATAAGGCGATTTATAATAGAACTGATCAGGTAATTTTAAATCAAATAGTGCACTCCATTTTATACAATATTTGTATGACTCTTTTTAAATGAATGACTTGGTGAAAAGGAGGAAGTAAGTATGCAAGCTTTAAATAGTTTTTTTGAAAGATATTTTATGCCCTTTGCAACAAAGCTTAATAGTATTAAAGGGCTTATTGCTATTCGGGATGCTTTTGTTCAAATATTCCCTCTTACATTTGTAGGATCAATTGTTGTTTGTATTAATGTTGTTTTATTAAGTTCATCAGGATTTATTGGTCAATTTCTTGTTAAAATAATTCCTGATTTAGATGATTTTCAAGCAGTTTTATCTCCTGTAAGTAACGGAACAATTAATCTCATGGCTGTTTTTATTGTTTTCTTAATTGCAAGAAATATGGCAAAACAGTATGAAGTAGATGGATTAAAAGCTGGATTAACTGCTTTAGCTTCATTCTTTGTATTATATCCACCTAAGGTTGATGGAATGTTAACGGAATCTTATCTAGGGGCAAATGGAATTTTTGTTGCTATAATTACAGGGTTACTAGTTGGATATGGTTTTAGTAAGTTAACAAAGATCGATAAACTTCAAATTAAGATGCCGGATCAGGTTCCACCTGAAGTATCAAAATCATTTATGATTGCTATTCCTACCGCAATCATCATTATTTTAATCTCTGTTATTGCTTATTGTATTTCGCTGATAGAGCCTCAAGGATTAAATGCTTTAGTTTATGCGATTTTACAAGCCCCTATTCAGTCTTTAGGAGCTACACCGTTTACACCTATGATTCTTATTTTTATGGCAATGATCTTATGGTCAGTAGGAATTCATGGAACCTTTACTGTTTCTCCGATTTATATTACTTTATATGCTTCTATGAATATTGCTAATATTTCTTATGCAGCACAGGCAGGAACAACTGCGGGCTCTCCGTATCCATATACATGGTTTGCCTTGTTTGAAAACTATGGATGTATTGGTGGGACGGGTAATACATTAGCGTTGATTGTTGCTATTTTGATTCTTTCGCGAAAGAAGGGATGGAAAAGAGCTGATTATACAAAAACTGCAAAGATTGGTCTTATTCCAGGATTATTTTGTATCAATGAACCTATTATCTTTGGTTTGCCAATCGTATTAAATCCAATCCTTGTAATTCCGTTTATCTTAAGTCCAATTGTTTCAATGGGTCTAGGCGCATTGATGATTTCTACAGGACTTGTTTTGCCTGGAACATTAGATGTTGGATGGACAACACCACAGCCTATTAAAGCGTTTTTATCAGCTTCAGGTTCGTGGGAGACTGCTATTTCAGTTTGTTTTGTATTTATAATTTGTGTTTTGATTTATTTATCATTTGTTGCCTTGGCGAATAAACAACAGACTAATCAATAGAAAGGAGTTATGTTATGAGACGATTTCCTAATGATTTTTTATGGGGTGGTGCAACAGCTGCTAATCAATTAGAGGGAGCGTATAATGAAGGTGGTAAGGGATTGAGTACAGCCGATATGGTAAAGTTTGTTCCTAGAGAAATAAGCTGTGGCAAAAATACAGAAACTGTTACTTATGAAGAAGCAATAGAAATAATGAATGGAAAGCACGATAATGAATATTATCCCAAAAGATGGGGGATTGATTTTTATCATCATTATAAAGAAGATATTGCTTTAATGGAAGAAATGGGATTTAGATGCTTCCGTATGTCAATCAATTGGACAAGAATATTTCCAAACGGGGAAGAACAAGAGCCAAATGAAGAGGGATTAAGGTTTTATGATAATGTGTTTGATGAATGTTTAAAATATGGGATTGAGCCGCTAGTTACATTGTCGCATTATGAAACCCCTCTCCAGCTTGCTTTAAAGTATAATGGATGGGAAAATAGGAAAATGATTGAATTCTTTGTTCATTATGCGGTAACAGTTTTCAAACGCTATCGAAATAAAGTAAAATATTGGATACCTTTTAATGAAATCAATATGTCTTTGCATTTACCTTATACAGGCGGTGCTATTTTCATTGAAAAATCACAAAATGAATTAGAAACTATTTTTCAAGCTTTGCATCATCAATTTATTGCTAGTGCGTTAGTAGCAAAAAAAGCACGGGAAATTAATCCTAATTTTCAAATAGGATCAATGTTAGGCATGTCTTTATATTATCCAAAGACAAATAATCCAGAGGATATTTTGGCTGCTCAATGGGCAAATCGTGTAAATTATTTTTTCTTAGATTTATTATCAAAAGGTGAATATCCTGAATATGCACTTTCTTATATGAAGAAAAAAAATATTGAATTGAAGATGATGGAAGAAGACTTATCGCTGCTTAGAGAGAACACAGTCGATTTTAATTCTTTTAGCTATTATTATTCTTTATGTACGTCTGCACATCCTGAAAATGAAGAAGGGCTGATTGCTTTTGTTCCTGAAAATGAAGTTATTGATGAATTTCATCCAAGAAAAGTTCGTAATGAAAATTTAGAAGTTACAGATTGGGGCTTCCAAATTGATCCAATTGGACTAAGGGTGGCTATTAATGAGGTATGGGATCGCTATCATAAAGCTATTATTGTTTCAGAAAATGGCTTAGGCACATATGATACTCTGACAATAGATAAGAAAATCCATGATGATTATCGTATTAAATATCTAAAAGAACATATTCAGCAAATGAAGATTTGTATAGATGAAGGAGTTAAAGTTATTGGGTATACGTCATGGGGATGTATTGATATTGTCAGTGCAGGGACTTCTGAGCGCAGTAAACGATATGGATATATTTATGTTGATAGTGACGATTACGGTCATGGGAGCATGAAAAGATATAAAAAAGATTCTTTCTATTGGTATCAAAAAGTTATCAAAACTAATGGAGAAGATCTTGGTTAGTAGTTTAAACTGAAAACTCTTACTATGTATGAGTAAGAGTTTTTCGTGTATAATAAAAAAAAGGGGATGGCTATTATGATGGTTGATAAATTAAATGATGTTCTTAATCATGTTGAAACATATACTACGATGTATGTGTTTTGTTCTTATACCAAATCCCATATTCATGATATCGCGGATATGACTATCGAAGAGGTCGCAAAAGCTTGCCATACCTCTAAAGGACAGATTTCAAAATGTGCTAAAAATCTTGGCTTTACTTCTTATTTAGAGTTTAAAGACGCTTGTATTGATTATATACATTCTTTTCAAGATAAACCGTCATTCTTTTCAAAAGAATGTGATCTTCCTCAAAATACAAAAATGTTTGCTCAGTCTATGTCAAAAACAATTACATATGTAGGGGAGAAGATTAATTATTCACATCTTAATCGTCTGATTAACGATATTTTAAGAAGTAAAAAGGTTTATCTATATGCTCAAGGAGATAATCGTTCTCTCTGTAATGTTATTCAAGTAGAATTAAGTACTCTATATATTCCGGTTGTAATTTGTGATGCAGATTTCATAAAATCATATCAGTTTAAAGAAGAGCATCTTTTGATTATTTTAAGTACTAATGGGACTATTTTTCAGCTGAACAAAAGAATCATTTCACGTTTAGTTCATGCAGAAGTTAATACTTGGCTAATTACTTGCAACTGTGATATTGAGTTTTCTAAAAATAAGCTTATAGTTCCTTCGTGTAAAGCAAAATATAATAAATATGCAATTAGGCATGTGATAGATATTGTGATTGCAGCAATGCGCTTTGTTCAGCAGTTATAAATTGATAAAAGCTGAGTTTTATCTTAACTATAAAACTTATGTAACTATTAAAGACAGCTGATTATGTCACAGTGAAATAAAAAACAGTGAAAGTTTTATTGTGGTAAAATATTGCGTTTTTAAATTAAGCAAGCTGCGATTATTAATTAAAACGCAAAGACTTTTTTGTAAACTCTCACTATTAATATCTTTTATTTATTTTTCCATTTTTTTGAAAAATCCGAATTTTCAGATTCATTATGTCCTCTATGTCCAAAGACTTGATGTTGAGCTAATGCTTTTTCTAGTTTTTTAAATTCTTCGTTGCTCAAAGTTATAGAAGAGGCCTGTAGATTTTCTATGATTCTATCTTTGTTTTTTGAACCAGGAATAGGTACAACATTAGGATATTTATGCAACATCCATGCTAATGAAATTTGAGCTGGTGTTGCTTCTTTCTCTTTTGCAAACTGATGAAGTATATCTATAATAGGTTGATTTTTAACAATGTTTTCTTGTGTAAGCTGTGGAACAAACTTTCTTACATCATCACCCTCAAATTTTGTTTCTGAAGTTACTTTTCCTGATAGTAGTCCACTTGCAATTGGAGAGAAGGCGACAACACCAATCTGATTATCTAGACAATATGGAAAAACATCGTCTTCACAGTCTCTTTCTAATAATGAATATAAATTTTGTACTGCTGTAACTGGTGTGAGTTCATGGGCTTTTTGTATCGTTTCTTTTGTAACTTGTGAAAGGCCCCATCCTCTAATTTGCTTTTCTTGAATTAACTTTCCCATCACTAATGCAACATCTTCAATAGGAATATCGCGATTTATTCTATGTAAATAATAAAGATCGATATAATCTGTTTTTAAATTTTTCATTGATTTTTTTAAGTGCTCTCGAATAACTTTCTCTAATCCATTATTTTCAACTTCTTGGATATTTAGATATAATTTGGTTGCAAGAGTTATATCTTTTCTAAAAGGCTCAACTGCTTTTCCTACAAGACGTTCGTTATGCCCTGCTTCAAACATTTCTTTACCATAAGTTTCAGCGGTATCAAAAAAAGTACAACCTTCTTGATATGCATTTCTTATTGCTTCAATTGCATATTTTTCACTTGGCACTTGACCATATCCATGGGAAAACCCCATGCATTCCATACCAATTTGTGATACTAATAAATGACCAATTTCTCTTTTTTGCATAATTTTCTCCTTAACTATAATATATTTTTATTGATTTAAGTTTAAGAAAGGATACTCAAATCTTTACATGTATTATTTCACAAGATAAAATAATAATTATATAAT
>OGRS01001771.1_pt1 | contig 11395 bp, 10 predicted proteins | sample 1553561 | NCBI WGS metagenome assembly OGRS01 (sample SAMEA2580103, study PRJEB22360) | human gut metagenome | biome: human gut; feature: human-associated habitat; material: faeces | place: Denmark | collected 2008/2010
ATAATAAGGACAGGTGATGATATCGATGAGAGAAGAAAATCTGCGGGAACGTAAAAAACAGCGCAGAGCCTGTGTTCGCCGTCTGCGAATGCTACTGGTGCTGTTTTCTATATTTTTAATTGCTTATATGGTATTTTCCTATTTTCTGCTGAAGCTGATGCTGGAGGATGTTCATATAGCTTTTCTGCGCAATTTCCTGTTTCGCAGTGTTGCTTTGCTGGTATGGCTTTCGGGGGGTCTTATTCTGTTGGGGGGCCGTTCCGTGCTTGCGGTGATTCGTATGCTGTGGAGCTGCCGCAGGCTGGGGAGGCTGTTATTTCAGGTGCTGTCTCTTGTAAATCTCTATACGCTGTATGAGCTGCCTGCGCTGTTTCGAATTGATATCGCAAAGGAGAATTCCCTTCTGCGAATCGTATTTACCCTTATGGTGGCGGGGAAAGTAGCTTTGGCATTGTATATGTCGTGGAGCCTGCAAAGAAATTCGCAGATAATCTACATATGGAAACCGCATAGCACGGAAGCGGACAATGAAATGCAGGGAAAAGCGATGAGCCCGGTCAATTTTTCACAGAAGGAGCATATACAGCATGATCATCGGCTGGATATACGGGCAAGAAACCGTATCCGCGCCTGCTCTGTTGCCTTGCTGCTATATCAGTATGGTATGCTGGTTCTGCTGTATCTTCTCATGTTTGTTTTCCGATATTACAGCAGCGATCATGAAGGGATGCAGTTTATGCAGCGAACCTTGCTGCTGGCTTCCCTGTTTTCCGCCATGATCTGGTCTCTTCCGGCGGTATCACTGTTTCTCTATAAGCCATGGAGCCGATGGATTATACCCGGTATGTGGGGGATGGAGCTGCTGCGGCTGCTTTTCACCCTTCCACAGCTTGCCGATGTGTTTCAGACGCAGAACTATCAGCTGCTTTCCTGGGGAATCCTTATTGTAACGGAGCTGCTGCGCTACCTTTTGCTGTATCGTATGCTGCAGTATTTTCTGAAGGACCCCTTTGTTCGCGTCTATTGGATGCGCAGATATCATGAAGGCATTCAGGAAGACCAGGAATTGTAACTAGTGATGAAGAGAAATGAACTTCATATTCTATGGGTTCCATGATATACTAAAAGTACATTGGAAAGATAATGCAGGAGGTTATTTTATGGAAATGAACAAGTATATCGATCATACACTGCTGAAAGCAGATGCTACGTATGACAAAATTGAAACACTGTGTGCAGAAGCGAAGGAATATGATTTTGCAAGCGTATGTGTTAACAGCTACTGGGTATCAGCATGTGCAGAGCTGCTGAAGGGAACAGACGTTAAGGTTTGTACCGTGGTAGGCTTCCCGCTGGGAGCTATGAGTACCAAAGCCAAGGCTTTGGAAACAGCTGCTGCTATTGCAGACGGCGCTAAGGAAATCGATATGGTTTTGAATATCGGAGAAATGAAGGCCGGACATTACGATGCGGTACGCGCTGATGTAAAAGCTGTTGTGGAAGCAGCTGAAGGTAACTGTGTCAAGGTCATTCTGGAAAATTGTCTGCTGACAAAGGAAGAAATCGTAAAAGCATGCGAGCTTTGTGTGGAAGCCGGTGCTGCATTTGTTAAAACATCAACCGGGTTCTCAACAAGCGGAGCCACACCTGAGGATGTCAAGCTGATGAAGGATACCGTGAAGGGGCGTTGTCTGGTGAAAGCAGCCGGAGGAGTACGCTGCTATGAGGATATGGAGAAAATGGTGGAAGCCGGAGCAGATCGTATCGGTACAAGTGCCGGTGTGAAGCTGATGCAGAAAGAAACTAGTGACGGTGGATATTAACAGCGGGAAACCGCTGTTTTTTGCTATTTGAAGAACGCTGAATCCTTTGGAAGCTGCTTCTCTAAATTGCTTTTCATAGGAGGATGCGGATACAGTAGCCGGAATCATTCGGTTATAAATATAATCTAATTTCAGGATAACTTTCCATGGCAGGGCTTCCGCTTTCATCCGCATGGCTGTGGACAGAAGCAAAACCGTAAAAAATCCTAAAAAATTTGCTATTTTTTCTTGCCAAACACAAAATCTTATGATATTATATCTAAGCACTTAAGAAACGCCTTAATAGCTCAGTTGGTAGAGCATCCGGCTGTTAACCGGCAGGTCACAGGTTCAAGTCCTGTTTAAGGCGCCATGATAACAGGTAACCCCGTAGATATCGGGGTTTTTTTTATTTTCAGGAACATGCTGACGTTCGTTTTGACGTACGATATGCAGCGGATGCGTTATACTAAGAGCTTGGAAAATCAATCAACGAACAGACAGTATCGCCGCGGGTTACGATGCAGTTGACGCTGTTCGATGGATGAAGCAACACGTTGCGTGCAATGCATTCTATGTGAATTGTTTCATTGGCGCTGTGCGGTGTTTTGCTGTGAGCGCTTGCAATTTGTATTCTCCTTCTGTATAATGAACGCAAGAGGTGATGTGAAGTGAGCAAATAATCCAGACGGTTTTTTGAATCAGACATACAGATGTACGCCTGTTCACCAATGGATTACAGACTCTTTTTCACATGACGCTGCCAAAATTTTTTTCCATAGCTTTTTTAGTGTGAATTTATAGAGCCTTCGAATCCTGTTTGAACAGGTGCAGAAGGTTTTTTTATAGAGGAGGACTGTATATGAAAGCAGCAGTTTGTTTATACGACGGTTTTTGTAATTTCGAATTTAGTGTTTTGCTGGAATCCCTTGCTTTGGCCGATTGTCAGATCGACTACATAGCCAAGACATTGAAACCGGTGCGTGCGGAGGAGGGCTTCCTCGCTCTTGGCGAGTATACCTGGGGGACGATTTGTGCAGATGATTATGATGTGCTGGTTTTAACCGGTATCGGAGCGGAGGATGACAGCAGTGACTGGATTCTGGCAGACGAGGAGCTGTTATCCCTGATTCGCTCCTTTGATAAAGCAGGGAAGCTGATTGCGGCGATTTCCTGTGCTCCCATGATTCTGGTGAATGCCGGCATTATGAATGAACGGCGCTATGTTGCTTCCGTTGATCGGGAATGCTTCATGGCAGGCGGCGCCTGTACCTCGGTGGAGCTCAGTGCTGAGCAGATGAAGGGATTGCTTGATATGAAGGAGCAGAAAAAGCATCCCGAGCTTCACGGCTATGTGCAGGACGGAAATGTTATAACCGCGAATGGCTGGTGGTTCCGGGAATGGGCGATGGCTGTCTGCAAGGCTCTGCAGCTGCCCTTTTATCCGAAATCATTTGGTCTGGAGACAGAAGAATAGGAGTTCCGGATGAACTCTTTCGCATTCTCTGCTATAATAGGGAATAGAAAAGAGGATGAGAATACGATATGAAACAAATTGATAGAATCAGAAAATTTTCGGATGCCTTTGGACCCAGCGGTTTTGAAGATGCTGTAGTTGCGTATGCACAGGAAGAGGTACGTGAAATCTGTACGTGTAAAGAGGACCATATGCGCAATCTGTATATGAATTTGAAGGGAAACAGTCAGGGTGGTGTAAATATCATGCTGGATGCGCACAGTGATGAGGTAGGGTTCATCGTTCAGGCGGTGAAAAGCAACGGGCTCCTGCGGTTTCTGCCGCTGGGCGGCTGGGATGTGAAGAACATCATTGCGAATAAGGTGCTCATTAAAAACAGAGACGGCAAACTGATTCCGGGGATTGTCTGCAGCAAGCCGGTACACTTTATGAATGCTTCCGAGCAGGGAAAGGCTCTGGATTTTGCCGATGTATTGATTGATGTCGGTGCGACGAGTGCACAGGAGGTACAGGAATCCTTCCGCATCGGTATTGGTGCACCGATCGTTCCTGATGTTACCTGTACCTATGACGAAGAGCATAAAACGTTTATGGGAAAGGCATTTGATAATCGTATCGGATGTGCCGCCGTTGTGGAAACACTCTGTCGACTGCATGGACGTACACTCACGAATACCGTCAGTGCAACCCTGTCCTCCCAGGAGGAGGTTGGCGAACGCGGTATGACCTGTGTGATGAACAACGTGAAGCCCGATGTTGTGATTTGTTTTGAAGGATGCCCTGCAGATGACAGCTTCGAAGAGGAATATATGATTCAAAGTGCCTTGAAAAAGGGACCGATGCTGCGGCATTTCGACCGTTCCATGATTACATCCCCAAGATTTCAACGCTTTGCTTTAGAGCTTGCCCATGCAAATGACATTCCGGTTCAGGAGAGTGTACGAAAAGGGGGAGGTACCAATGGCGGTATTACACATACGGCACAATTCGGCATTCCAACAATCGTCATCGGTGTACCGGTTCGCTATGCACATTCCTCCTATGGGATTCTGGCTTATCAGGACTATGAGCATGCTGTTGAACTGGCAGTTCAGATTGTTGAAGGGCTGAGTAAAGATATCGCAGAGAGCTTTTGATTCCTTCCGCCGTGCCTGCAGAAAAGGACAAGCCTGTGTTCAGGTATTCCGGATTTATAAAAAATTTACAATTCCATCTGGTGCTGGCTCTTTACATATGCCACAACCTCTGATACAATAGCAATCAAATTCATAATAGAAAAGGAGAGATATTATTTTATGGACGCAGACCCCGCGCAATCTTCCATTACACTGCAGCTGCTGCTGATTGTCATACTGACACTGATCAACGCCTATTTCGCGGCGAGTGAAATGGCCATCGTATCCGTTAACAAAAACAGGATTCACCGCAAGGTGGAGGAGGGAAACCGCAAGGCAATGCTTGTGGAAAAGCTTCTTCAGGAGCCTACCAGCTTCTTATCCACCATTCAGGTGGCAATCACTCTTGCCGGCTTCTTCAACTCCGCCAGTGCCGCAACCGGTATATCCGTACGCCTTGGTGCTGTTCTGGAGGCCTGGGCCATTCCTTATGGAGAAACGATCTCCATGGTGGTGGTTACCATCCTGTTATCCTTCGTGACATTGATTTTCGGAGAGCTTGTTCCCAAGCGGATCGCTCTGCAGAATGCGGAAGCCTATTCCATGTTCTGCGCAAAGCCGATTCTCATTATTTCAAAAATCGCATCGCCCTTCATCAAAATTTTATCCTGGTCAACACGGTTTGTACTCCGTCTGTTCGGCATGAAGGATGAAAATGTTGAAGAATCTCTTTCCCGTGAGGAAATTCGTTCCATGGTGGAAAGCGGGCAGGAGAGCGGTCTCTTCGATGAGGATGAAGCTGATATGATCGACAGCGTATTCGCCTTCGATGATATTCTGGCAGAAGAGGTGATGACTCCGAGACCGGATGTATTCTGCATCGATATTGATGATCCTCAGAGTGAATATCTGGATGAGCTGATGGAAATGCGCTACAGCCGTATTCCGGTTTACCGGGATTCCATCGACAATATCATCGGCATCCTGAACATCAAGGATTTTGTAGTCGAGGCAAGGAAAAACGGCTTCGAGCATGTGGATATATCGCGCATCCTGCGCAAGCCGTTCTTTGTGCTGGAAAGCAAAAACATTGACGATCTGTTTCGGGAGATGCAGAGCAAGCATCAGCATATAGCCATTTTGATTGATGAATATGGAGGCTTCAGCGGTATCGTAACCATGGAGGACCTTGTTGAGGAAATTATGGGAGATATCGAGGATGAGTACGATGAGGATGATGAAGCGCAGATTGAAAAGCTTGACGAGCATACGTACGTGCTGGACGGCGGCATGCCGATAGATGATATCAATGAGGAGCTTGGACTGCAGCTTGAAAATGACAATCATGAAACCATATCCGGATTTCTGCTGGATCTGATTGGACAGATACCAGAGGACGGAGAGGAACGTGAGGTTATCTGGAACCATATCAAATTCCAGGTGAAGGAAGTAAAGTACAAGCGAATCCATAAAGTACAGCTGGTTCTTATGCAGGAAGAAGGAAACAGCGAGGAAGTATAAACAGCGGATTCTCTGCCGATAAGGGTGGGGAATCCGTTTTTTATAGACACTGAACAGCGTGCGCAGGCATTTAGCATCTGCAGAAAAAAAGCCTGTATTCGTACAGGCATATCCTTTCAGATGAGACAGGAAGAGAATGCTTTATGGCTTCAAACCTTCTTTTTACCAGATAATCTGCGTTGGAGCTGCATATCGGCTTCCTATTTTTTAAATAATGATTTCGTATTGATATCATACGTGTTTCGTGACAAAATCAGCAGCATTTCCTCAAAGGTAGCTAAGTAGGAACAGGCGATGACCAGTGCAACCGGAATCAGCGGCAGACTTTTGGTTACCACGCAAAGCGGAACGAGCAGAAACAACAGCAACCCGGTCAGCTTATTGCCTATGGTGTGCATACTCGCCCAGATATGATGCTTCCATCTTGTCAGCAGCAGCGCCGCAAGCTTCAGTACGAAGACACACAGCACCAGCATGGAAATCAGATTCATGATTTTCAAATTCATCTGAAAGAAAACGATGTATAGTGAAATGCAGTAGAATGCCAGATCACCGATAGAATCAAGACGGGCACCCAGCTCACTCTGCACATGCAGGGACCTGGCGAGCCATCCGTCCAGGACATCGCTGATTCCTATGATGAGATAGACAATCAGAAACAAGGTTGTATCCTTTGTCAGAGCCAGCAGCAGAAATGACAGTAAGATCCTGACTGCGGACAGTATATTCGGTATTTGCTTCATAATGTTTCGCACCTTCCCAACAGCATGTACATTATATCATATTCAATTGTATTCCACTATCACAAAAATGTAAGGCTTTATGTAATCATTCGAATGCAGCTTTAATTTTCACCCGTATGAGAGAAGCTACAGACTTGGAAGAATGGAATTTGATGGGCTGTATTCGATAGCAAGGGGACGACATGAAAAAAGCATACCAAATCGTATGCTTTCACAGTTTTTCTGTCTATATCATACCACAAATGGGCCGGTTTTTCCAGTCTTGTATGCAAACAGTGTCCGTGATATATCTATTAGACACGGATAAGGAGGTATGCAAAATGAGAAGGCAGAACATACTGGAGGTATTACAGGAAGGGGAAAGCGGTCTTAGAAGGGAGCTTGCCTGCATCGGACTGGAGCTGCGTAAGGAGCAGATGCAGGAATTGTATCAATCACAGCAGCTGGCATTGCGACAGTATCGATGGGTGGAAACAAAAGAGGACCGTCTGTTCGACATACTGGGGCCGTTTTTAAAATCTCCCTACATGGCACTTCCAACATATATGCTGCACTTAAAACAGTCGATCTGGCTGTATTACCATGTGCGCAGTCATATAAGCTGGCAGGTATCGGATGAGGAGCTGTGTGAAATACTGTATGAAGAGTATCTTCTTTATCACGGTGAAATCAGCCGGCAGCTCGCTTTGCGTATTTTACAGCGAGTGAAAAGGTCACAGGAGGAGTAGTGTATGGGATATATTGTTGGAAAACAGCGTGTTCGCGATTCGCTGTATGTCTTGCTGCAGCATGCACAGGAGGCAGGAGAAATCACAAAAAAGCGCAGGGAATATCTGTTAAAGCAGTGCGAACAGCTGGCGCAGGAGCTTGTCCTTTTGCTCAACCATAAGCAGAGCACCTCTTTGAGCATGGCGGATCATAAACGTATTTTAAACACCATCAGCTATGTGGTTTTACAGGGACTGGAGGAGATGGAAGAACGGTCTTTGCAGGAACTGGAAATAGATGCATGCTTTGAACGCGGTCTGCTTGTTTTACAGAATAAGGAGCAGCAGACAAGAAACCTGTTGAATCAGCTGCGCAGAAACCGTCTGCCGTTTTGCAATGAGCGCTACAACAGTGTGATGGATGAACAGATACCGCACTATCTCGAGCAGCTGAGCACCTATGAGGGGATTTTATACTACAGTCACACCACAGAGGATCTGGACTATCCGCTGGTGGACGGGATTCCTCTGTTTCATGATATGTATCACCTCGATGGGATGGATCTTGTCCTGTATTATATGGAACGCTTTGCACTGGAGCATACCTTTTGCGAATACTTTCGTGAAGAGCTGCCGGAATTTCTCCGACGCTATGAACTGCAAAAGGGAGTGACTGTGGAATATTTAGGCTTGAATCTTTGTGAGCTGCTCTGGTATCAGTGCTTTGCATCCCTCATGCTGTTTCAGCAGCCCTCGCTTTTGCTGGCAGAGCAGGATGTAAAGCGTCTGCGGGCGCTGCTGCGGCATTGTTCACTGCAGGAGGCTGTTGGGCAGGTCAATCATGCAATCGCTGTCCGTATGGGGAAAAGCGTGGCAGACTATCTCACACTGTTTGAAGAACAGCTGCAGGCGCAGCTACAGGTCTTTGTCCGGGATGCTTATGCCCTGCTTGTGTATGAGGAAGCAGTAGATGACCGTTTTGTCATCGACCTGACACAGGGAGAAGATGAGGAAACGTTTCTGACGCTGCTGGAGGAGGTGGAGAAATATGCCTGCCTGCAGGACAAAATTCAGCATTTGCGCTCCCAGAAGATCAGTGCCTATGACCTGATCGATCTGTTGGAAAATGCTGTTTTCATGAATGAGGAGTACGATGCGTATTATGAACAGCTGTCGCTGGAGGAAATCGCTGTACTGTTAAAGCTGTTACATCCTGCAGGTGGTAATTTTCATGAGGCATGGAAGCTGGATGATGCCGATTTGAGGGAGATTGAGCAGGAGCAGGAATGGCAGTACCGGTTTATCAATCATATCCGTCAGCGGTCACAAAAGGAGCGTGAAAAGCTGTGTGAGCTGTTAAATAAATTAAGGATACGCAGCTGAAGGAAGCCGTAGACTCTGCTTCGGCTTCCCATAGAATGAAGCTGCTGTTTGAAAAGCATTACGGTTTTGGCAGAGGTTTCGCCGAATAAGGAAACCGTCGCAGTTTTACCTTGCATGGCGGGAAGACGCCTTTTCGTTTCGTTTTTGCATAGAAAAAGCCGATGTCTACAGGATAGCTTCGCATTCCTGTGAGCATTGGCTCTTTTTCATATATGCTCTTTTATTTTGCCAGCCGCTTTAAAAAAGCCTGCAGGATATCCTCACCGTCATCCTTCTCGTAGCCGTATTCTCCCATTCGAATTTTCGGCTTCATCTTCCCATGAAAATCACTGCCGCAGGTCATCAGGACACCATGCCGGCGGCAATAGGTATCATAATAGCGGTTATGCTTTGCTTCATGATAATTGCTGTAGGCCTCGATTCCATCGATTCCCTCATCCAGTGCTTTTTGCAGACGTTCCTCCTTTTGATAGAAGTTCAGCCATGGGTGTGCCAGTACGGCAATACCCCCGGCATCGTGAATGCGCTGTACGGTGTCCTTCAGGGATGGATATTCCACACGGACATAGCAGGGCTTTCCGGCACTGCACATATCCCAGTAGAAATTCACCGGCTGAGGCTCACAGCGTCTGCCTCCGGGCTGATAATCCGCAAACTCTTTCTTATCCTTATACTGTTCCATGATATGGTGCACAATTGCAGGAAACGGATTTTTACCTGCATATCGCTTTAAAAGCGCAGCGGGATCGATATCCAGGTCGAAGACCTCTCTGATTTTTTCTACACGCTTTATCTGCACGGCTTGTTTTCGTTCACTCAAAGAATCGAAAAGGCTTTGAAAATAAGGCTGCTCATAGTCGATACCGTAGCCGAGCACGTGTACCTCCAGCTCCTCAAACAGCGTATCAAATTCCATAGCGGGAATTACGCGGATGCCCTTTGCCTCTCCCAGACGAACCATATCCGCAATTCCTTTCGGCGTGTTGTGATCACTCAGTGCAATCGTTGTTAAATGGGCTGCATCAGCCATATGAATCAGCTCCTGTGGTGTAAATTCACCATCGTTGCTGTAACAGGAATGCATATGTAAGTCAAAAGAATTCATGCGATTTCCTCCTTTAAACCAAGAGTATTATAGCACAGTCAACAAAAAAGAATATGTTTCAAATACCTAAAACCAAAACTTTGCGATTTTTCGCAGTATTTCGTCTTAAAACCAATTTTTTATGCTTCTTTTTTTGGAAAACTGCGAAATCAGATTGACGATAGGCAAAGAAAAACGTACACTAACCATGTGCAAAGGTGGTGAAGCGACATGTCGAAAGCAAGTGAAGCCAGACGGAATGCGCTGTATCAGAGAGTTCTGGGAGAAGGCAGAGTGCGGGTTGGAGAGCTGGCCCGGCAGCTGGATGTGACAACGGAAACGATACGTAAGGATCTCAAGGTGCTGGAGGAACGCGGCGTGCTGACGAAAAAGCATGGGAGCGCTGTCGTTCGCAATGCCTATTATCAGCTGCCCTTTGATGTCAAGCTGCAGGAGCATACGCTGGAAAAACAGCTGATTGCGCGTAAGGCACTGGAATTTATCGAGGATGATGCCATTGTCTACATGGATCCAGGCAGCACCTGTCTGCAGCTGGCGAAGCTGCTGCGTCTGAAGAAAAACATCACGGTACTGACCAATTACCTGCCGGTTGCGGATATCATCTGTGACAGCGGGCTGGATCTGATTATGACCGGGGGAAAGCTTCAGAAAAAAGGACGTGCGCTTGTCGGATATTACGCCACCAATGTCATTGATACGGTTCGTATTGACATTGCGTTTATGGGATGCGACGGCTTTATGGATATGGATGGTCCGATGACCTTTTCCATGGAGCATGCGGAGGTAAACCGTCATATTCTGGCGCATTCCAGAAAGAACATCCTGCTTTGTGATTCCAGTAAATTCACAAAGACAGCCACCTATCAGTTCGCCAAGTTTTCAGACTATGATGTCATGATTACCAACGAGCTGCAGGAAGGGCAGCAGGACTGCGTGCGTGAGGTCAAACAACTGATTATGGTAAAGGAGAACTAGGATTATGAAATTACAGCTGGCATTGGATACACTGACACTGGAGGAATGCATGACCCTGCTGCAGGAAACAAGAGGCAGCGTTGATATTGCAGAGGTGGGAACACCGTTTATCATCGAGGAGGGCATGCGTCCGGTAAGAGAGTTTAAACAGCATTTCCCGGAAATCGAAATTCTGGCGGATGCGAAAATTATGGATGCAGGAGAACTGGAAGCGGAAACAGCATTTAAAGCCGGAGCGGATATCGTTACCGTTTTGGGAGCGAGCAACGATGAAACCATTCTGGGCGCTGTGAAGGCCGCAAAGAAATACAATGGAAAAATCATGATCGACATGATCGCGGTAAAGGATTTGGAAGCTAGAGCAAAGGAAATCGACGCCATGGGTGTGGATTATATATGTGTGCATACGGCATTTGATGTACAGCAGACCGGAAAGAATCCGCTGGATGAGCTGATGATCGTCAACCGTGTTATCACACATGCGAAATCTGCCGTTGCCGGCGGGGTGAAGCTTGCGACCATTGATGCGATTGCATCCGAGGGGGCTGCGGTTGTCGTTGTCGGCGG
>OGRS01001783.1_pt1 | contig 11298 bp, 8 predicted proteins | sample 1553561 | NCBI WGS metagenome assembly OGRS01 (sample SAMEA2580103, study PRJEB22360) | human gut metagenome | biome: human gut; feature: human-associated habitat; material: faeces | place: Denmark | collected 2008/2010
TTCTTTTTCAGGCTCTGGTAATAAAAATAAAAGGCCCCGGCGCCCGCCGGCACCATCACGCGTGCGCGCATCTTGCCGAGCACCTGGACGGCGATCTCGACCTCGTCGGCCGCGGCCTCGGCGGCGTCGAACTCCGGCCACGGGGCGGTGTAGACGCTCCCCTCGCGGCCGAGGGCGGCGTGCCACAGCTCCTCACAGGCGAACGGGCAGATGGGCGCCAGGACGGAGACGATGTCGCAGGCGACGAGCGCGGTAAGTGCGGCGTCGCGCTCCGCGACGGGCACGGCGTTGATATAGGCGCTCGCGGCGTTCACGAGCTCCATCATCGCGGAGATGGCCGTGTTGAACTGGCCGCGATCGAAGTCCTCGGTGCACTTGGCCAGCGTGCGATGGCGCTCGCGGTACAGCTCGAGAGCGGGCTTGGACAGGGCGCCCTTATCGAGCGAGGCGGCGTCGCCGGCGGTCTCGGCCAGCTGCCAAACGATGCGCCAGGCGCGCTTGATGAAGCGGTTGGCGCCCTCGACGGCTTTGGGATCCCAGTCGAAGTCCTTCTCGGGCGGGGCGATGAACAGGATCGCCAGGCGCATGGTGTCGGCGCCAAAGGGCTCGATGACCGAGCTCGGGGGCACGACGTTGCCCTTGGACTTGGACATGGTATCGCCGTTCTCGTCCTTCACCATGCCCTGGCACAGCAGGTTGGTGAACGGCTCGTCGACGTCGAGCAGACCCATATCGCGCAGGGCCTTGGTGAAGAAGCGGCTGTACAGCAGGTGAAGGATCGCGTGCTCAATGCCGCCGATGTAATTGTCGACCGGCATGAAGCGGTTCGCGGCCTCGCGCGAGAACGGCAGCTCGGTGTTGTGCGGGTCGGTGTAGCGCAAGTAGTACCAGCTGGAGCACGTGAAGGTGTCCATGGTGTCCGTCTCGCGCCGCGCGGGGGCGCCGCACACCGGGCAGGTGGTCTCGTAGAACTCGCGGCACTCGGCGAGCGTCTCGCCCGCGGTGAGGTCGAGGTTCTCGGGCAGCATGACCGGAAGCTGATCGGCGGGCACGGGGACGATTCCGCAATGCTCGCAGTGGATAGCCGGGATGGGGTTGCCCCAGTAGCGCTGACGGGAGATGAGCCAGTCACGCAGGCGGTACTGGACAGAGCGCTTGCCGGTGCCGGCGGCCTCGAGGTCGGCCACGATGGCGGCCGCCTCGCCCTCGGAATGCTTGCCGCCGCGCATGCCGGTGTACTTGCCGGACTGCACGAGCGTGCCGTCCTGGGCATGCGCCTCGGCCCAGTCGACGGTCTCGGCATGATAGGTGTCGATGGAGACGCCAGAGGCCTCGAGCTCGGCGCGCTCCTCGTCGGTCAGGATGATCGGCACGATCGGCAGGTCGTACTTCTTGGCGAACTCGAAGTCGCGCTGGTCGCCGCACGGCACCGCCATGACGGCGCCGGTGCCGTAATCGGAAACGATGTAGTCCGCGACCCAGACGGGCACCTTCTGTCCGGAAACCGGGTTGAGCACGTAGCGGCCCGTGAATGCACCGTGCTTCTCGAGCGTGCCCTGGGCGCGCTCGACGGCGGAGATGTGCTTGGCACCCTCGACGACCTCACGCACGCCGGCCTCGTACTCGGTGCCCTCGACCAGGTCCATCAGGCCCTTGTACTCGGGGGCGAGCAGGAAGAACGTGTTGCCGAACAGCGTGTCGGCACGGGTGGTGAAGACGGTAATCTTGCCCTCATCGCCCTCGATTGGGTTGCCATCGACGTCGCACAGCGTGAAGTCGACCTCGGCGCCCTCGGAGCGGCCGATCCAGTTGGCCTGCATCTGCTTGACGCGCTCGGGCCAACCGGGGAGCTTCTCCAGATCGTCGAGCAGCTCCTGCGCATATTCGGTGATCTTGATGTACCACTGCTCGAGGTCGCGCTTCTCCACCTCGGAGTCGCAACGCCAGCAGCGGCCCTCGGTCACCTGCTCGTTGGCGAGCACGGTCTCGCACTTGGGGCACCAGTTGACCGGGTTCTTCTTGCGGTAGACCAGACCGCGCTCCCAAAGCTTCTCGAAGATCCACTGGCCCCAACGGTAGTAATCGGGGCTGCACGTCTTAACCAGGCGATCCATGTCGTAGGAAAAGCCCATGCGCTTCATGGTAGCGAGGGCCTGGTCCATGTTCTTATAGGTCCACGCGGCGGCCTGGGTGTTGTGCTTGATGGCCGCGTTCTCAGCGGGAAGACCGAAAGCGTCGAAACCGATGGGGTGCAGCACGTCGTAGCCGCGCATACGGGCCTGGCGGGCCACGGCGTCGCCGATGGTGTAGTTGCGGGCGTGGCCCATGTGCAGGTCACCCGAAGGGTACGGGAACATCTCGAGGACGTACTTCTTGGGCTTGGTGGAATCGGTGTCCACAGCGAAGAGATTCTGCTCCTCCCAGGACTTCACCCACTTTTCCTCAATGGTCTGCGCGTCGTAAGCCGGGATCTCCCCCGCCGCGCGACCAGCGTGATCGTGCTCGTGGCAATCGCACATGGTTGGCTCCTATCGTTCAAGCGCCGGGGCCGCTCGGGGGCCGCTGCGCCGCGTCGGTAATGTTCAAGAGTTTAACAGGTCTGCAGCAAGCAAAACTGTTCGATCTCGCGCACCGCACGCTACGGCAAGTCCTTGGCAGATCTTTCAAACTCAAACCAAGGAATAATCGACCGCATGCACACCAATCCAACCCGGAATGCTCGCAAAATGTGCTGTAAAATCCCCTTGCAGTTAATTGTTGCAGATTTTATATATTTCGAAGCGCATTTCAAACTTCTTCGACCTGCGCCTTTTATTGATTGCATGGTCGATGTTATTGCTATTGTTTTATATCATTTTACTCTAAGAGATTTTTGCAGCACTAAAGAAGCGCGGCGGCACACAAACGCGGCGCACAATATGAGAGATTCGGGGCATAGCAATGCTCGCGGGCGTGAACGCGACGAGCAGCCGCGCTTGGCGCAGGACGACCGAACGGTTTTTACATGCGGGCATTCGCCAGATTCGCACATGCATAATCTGCCAACACGGAATCAAACGATCTAACTACGAACCGCAACCACAGCAGTCGCCTCCGCTCTTGCGTCCTGAGAAGCACCTCCCTGCTCTCTGCAGAATCTTTTGCCCCGCGAAGCAAGGGGCGCGAGCGCCTGCCCAGCAATCTCCTCATGCGATCAGCAAGTTTTTCCAAGTACTCAAAACTCATTGCATCATCGGAGGTGATGGTGAAATGGGGCACATCGCGGATTGTGGCCATATCGTTCCTACGCCGAGAATCGAGCATCATCTTTTCCATTCCCGAATGCGTACTTGCCGGGTCGTAATCCAAAAACACCATGCGCCGTTCGCCTTTGCGGCTCGTGGAACGTATCGCAATATCGGGATATCGAATCGAGTACCTTGGCTTGCCCCTGCGGTCGCTTCCATCAAATACGCGAACCATCTCGTTGAAGGAAGGGTCACCCAAATCAAAACCCCCGAGCCTCGCGGGCAGACAAAACATCATTCCCAACGCACATTCTTTTGGAGACCTTGCATGATCGCGAACATGCCTTAGAGCCAAACGCGCCCGTTTGGCCCCCTTGAGGCCATCAGATCTATCCAAGTACCTCGCTATCGAGTTTTGGCTTGCGATTGCGTGACCACCTTCCGAACGGAACACGACGCCGCCCAGCGCAAAGGAATCAAACCGAAAGTCCGAGCAGACGCACATGCCAAAATAAATCGCCGCCAGCGTATCAACCGCCTGGCAGATCTGTAAAAAGGCGAGCTCCGGGCAGCATACCAGCATCTCTGCACCGTGGGCACGGCATGCTATGGGAATCAGACTGCCGGGCGGAATGTCCTGGCTGCAACGATGCGGGCGAACCGCAGAACTTCGGCGGAACGCGCCGTCGCCGATAACCAAAAAGTCAAGAGGACCCTCCAGTCCAATAGTCCACCACAGCTCTTCCACCACCTGGGAATCTGGAGCATCGGACGATACCGGGACATCAAGATACGGCGCATTGTTGCCCACACGTGGATCTCGGTGACTCAATAGCCAGTGAAGCGCAGAAAAATGAGAAAGCACATAGGTTTTCATCCGACCATCCCCCCATTGCCCGTGGATGATGTTCATTGTTTCCCAGTGATGCTGCAAAATTCCCTTGAAATAAAAGCAATGTTGCGAGGGTGCAATCCAACGAAGCTGCATCCAGTTGCGACCTGCGGAAAGAATACAATTGACCCGTCTTAGATATGTCACCATCGTTCTGTACATTTACTGCAAGGGATTTTTGCAACAAGTCGTATTAGGGCAAGGAAACTACAAGCAACCCCAGCGCCCAGCCAATTCATGGAAATAGTGATACGCAAGCCCATTCGCCACATACGTCGTAATCCACGATCCATTATCGAAGTGGTCGTCCCTAAACTGATAACCCAAAATCGAAACTAGCTGGTGGTCGCTCAGGTTCGAAAGCTCCTTCTTGGATGCCTTTCTGAGCGCTATATCATCTTTTCCTATCGATTGATATACAACCCCGTAGTCAACGGGGACAAATCCTCCTCGGTAGGCCAAATCCAGCAAACCATTCAAGCTGTTTTCAAGGCCGTAGGGATCATCCTGCTGTGGGTCATAGAAGCTGAAGCTTGAGCACCACTCTCTCTTCTCCCCTGTCAACTCGACATCCTCGAGCACCCTGTGGATCTCCACGAGCGCCTTACGTGAATAAGCGGCCTTCACATAGCGGATGGGATTTGCGCTCCCCGGCGCGTACAACCCCGAGACGCCCTTTCCGACATAGCGATCTCTAATACACTGATCGGCAACGCGCCCCACGAACTCCATGCGATGAGCCGACTCGGCTTGACTGACCGAGCGAGCCGCACACATGCCCGAACCCGCCGGCAACCATGCCGCGATTTCATAGGCTTCAAGAACCATGCCGTCATAGACCGCCAGAGCAAGATGGATTCCCTCTACCTTACTTTTGTCCACACGCCAAAACCCTCGTGTTACCTCATACAACTCAAAATTGGACATTCCGTTTCGATAGAGCTGGTTGACCTTGACCAAGACCGCATCTTCGAGAAAATCCGACTCGGTCAGTTCTCCGTGATCAAACCTCGCATCGAGATCCGAAACCTCTATCCGTCCATACAGGCTCGATTCATGACCCGCCTGTTTGTTTGTCAGATTCTTCAGTCCAAGTAAGTCAATTGCCGCCGCCTCGACTTTATATGCGGCCTTCTCATCAAGGCCGAAAGCCAAAATCTCGATGAGAGGTTGCCTGCCACGCGCTTGTATCTCGGCAATCTTGCGTGCCTTATCGCTTTCGGAACCGTCGTGCAAATGAGCGAATGCCCTATTGCCCTTTCCTTTGCCAACATAAAAAGGAACTTTAGTCACGGGATCAGAATATATATAGACGTAATACCCAAGCGCTTCGATTGTTTTTGGAGAAAACTTATCCACTCTGAACTCGATTCATTCGAAAAGAGGCGACCATGACCCCAGCTTCACATTAAATACTGACAAATCCTTCGTACTCAAAATAGCAGAAGGCTCGCATGCGAGCGCACACGAGCCTTCTGAGCATTAGCCTGTAGGATGATTTGGAACCGTTTAGTTGTAGCTCACCGTCTGCTGGGAGTCCTTGACCACGACGTCGTGGGCGCCGCCCTCGACGATGGAGGTGGCGGAGACGAGGGTGAGACGGGCCTTATCCTGCAGCTCGGGGATGGAGAGCGCGCCGCAGTTGCACATGGTGGACTTGACCTTGTACAGGGTGCCGTTCACGCCGTCCTTGAGGGAGCCGGCGTAGGGCACGTAGGAGTCGACGCCCTCGACGAAGGAAAGCTTCTGGGCGCCGCCCAGGTCGTAGCGCTGCCAGTTGCGGGCGCGCGCGGAACCCTCGCCCCAGTACTCCTTCATGTACTGGCCGTTGACGTTCACGCGGGACGTCGGGGACTCGTCGAAGCGGGCGAAATAGCGGCCGAGCATGAGGAAGTCGGCACCCATGGCGAGCGCCAGGGTCATGTGGTAGTCGTAGACGATGCCGCCGTCGGAGCAGACGGGCACGTAGACGCCGGTCTCCTCGAAGTACTCATCGCGGGCGCGGCAGACGTCGATCAGCGCGGTGGCCTGGCCACGGCCGATGCCCTTGGTCTCACGGGTGATGCAGATGGAGCCGCCGCCGATACCGACTTTGATGAAGTCGGCGCCGCAGTCGGCCAGGAAGCGGAAGGCCTCGGCATCGACGCCGTTGCCCGCGCCGACCTTGACGGAATCGCCGTAGTTCTCGCGGATCCACTCGATGGTGCGCTTCTGCCACTCGGAGTAGCCCTCGGAGGAGTCGATGCACAGCACGTCGGCACCGGCCTCGACGAGCAGCGGCACGCGCTCGGCGTAGTCGCGGGTGTTGATGCCCGCGCCGACCATGTAGCGCTTGTTGGCGTCGAGCAGCTCGTTGGGGTTGGTCTTGTGGGAGTCGTAGTCCTTGCGGAAGACAATGCCGACCAGATGGTCGTTGTCGTCGACGACGGGCAGGGCGTTGAGCTTCTTGTCCCAGATGAGGTCGTTGGCGTCCTTGAGGGTGATGTCCTTGTCGCCCACGATGAGCTCGGCGCGAGGGGTCATGAACTCGGAGACGAGCTTGGAGTGATCATCACGGCTGGGGCGGTAGTCGCGGCTGGTGACGATGCCGAGGAGCTTGCCGGTGGGGGTGCCGTCATCGGTAACGGGCATGGTGGAGTGACCGGTGCGGTCCTTGAGCTGCATGACCTGCTCCATGGTCATGTCGGGCGTAAGGGTGGAGTCGGACTGCACGAAACCGGCCTTGTGGTCCTTGACGGCCTTGACCATGGCGGCCTCGGACTCGGGGGTCTGGGAACCGTAGATGAAGGAGATGCCGCCCTCGGTGGCCAGGGCGACGCCCATGTCCACGCCGGAGACGGACTGCATAATGGCGGAGACCATGGGGATGTTCAGCGTGATCTCGGGCTCCTCGCCGCGCTTGAAGCGGGTCAGCGGGGTCTTGAGGGAGACGTTCGTGGGAACGCACTCAGCGGAGGAGTATCCGGGGACGAGCAGATACTCAGAGAAAGTATGGGATTCACCAGGGAAAAACGTTGCCATGTCGCTCCTTCGACTCTTTGCTGCCGACGCGGCGGCGACTCCTTGCCGCCGTGCCATTCGCTCCCGATACAAGTGGGGGTATTGTAGCGCAGAGCCACTGCTACAATGGCTCTCGTTACCAGACTTCAAATGGTCTGCCCAATCTCAATGTCTCTCCGACGCCGCCTTCGGCCAATCGACACACCCGCCCGCATCCCGGATTCGCGTAAGAGCGCCTCGATGCCGCCCGAAAAAGACGCAAGGATCTTATCGGCGATGGCGCGGGCCCTGCGCCATCGCGACCGTACCACCAGCTTGGAGCCCATATGTCGCTTTCCGCCCACGCCCGACTCACCATCTCCGACGACGACCGCGACCTGCCCGGTGCTTTCGGCGGCGGGTGCGCCTCACTGCTGGAGGGCGTCGCCGAAGAGGGCTCGCTCAACCGTGCGGCGAAACGCATGGGCATGGCGTATTCCAAGGCGTGGAGAATCGTGCGCGAGGCCGAGGGGCATCTGGGCTGCGAACTGCTCGCCCGCGACGGTGCGCGCGGCTCGGTGCTCACCCCTGAGGGCGAACATGCCCTCCACGCCTATCGAACCCTCCAGGCAGAGCTCGACGCGATGATCGCGAAGCGCCTCACCGAGCTGTTTTAGCCACCTCGGGTACGAGCGCCCTCCTGGCAAAAGCTCGGACAGGGCAACTACAACCCCAAAAACGCCTTGACGCCGATCAGGATGAGCACGACAACCTCCTACGGCTGCGGAGGATTGCGGAACCAGCGCATGGCCTGATCGAGATCGTCGGCTATAGCGAGGGGGTCATCAAGGCCGGCAAATATGCGAACCGCGCTCCCCTGCCACCCATCGCGCGCATGCAGGCGCGTGCGGGGTCCGCCGGCGTGGCAATCTCGGCCGCTGAGACGACAGCGCCCGATGAAATCCCCCGCCGTGGCGCCCCAGTCCCCAGGGAGCTCGAAATCGACGGCGGGGCCGAAGCCGTGACGCAGCACGCGCTCAGCCAGCGAGCGATCGGGATGTGTGGCGAGACCGGGGTAATCGACCCGGACCAAACCATCACAACAGGCAAGGTACTCAGCGAGGGCGCGGGCATGATCGAAATGGCGCTGCATACGCGTCGAGACGCTATCGAGTCCATGGGCGATGACCTCGAGATCGGCCTGAGCCAACGCGCAAGAAGGCTGGTCCCCCACGCGAGCGACCGCGCGAGCGCCACGTGCGGAAAGCGCAACCACCTTGCGATCGAGTAACCCGCCAGCAACGCGGTCGAGCGCCTCGCACTGCACGTCGGCACCAAGCTCGAAAGCATGGCAACCGAAATGCGACGGCACGGTGATGTCAACCCACATAAGACCGCCGTGGGCATGAACCTCACGAGACTCGGCACGGACATCCGCCACGCGAAGGCCCGTGCCGCCGACCATATCAGCCAAACGGTCTTCGTCCCCCATGACGCCAAGGCGCGCGAGCGCCTCGTCGACGCGATCGCCGTACACGAAGACGGCGATCTCGGCGCAAACGAGCTGCGCATATCGGGTCTCGAGTTCCTGTTGAGCCATCACGCTGAAACCGCCCTTCCTCTCCTGGACAGTGGGCCCGAAGCATAACGCACGCCGCGCCGAGCCCGTGGGGCCCGAGGCGGCGTGCGCATCATAGCGATGAACCCGGTTGCGTCCTACGCGCGCGTACGGGTCTCCTCAACGACCTTGGCAATGAACTCATCGACGGCCATCGGAACGGTCTCGTTGGAACGGTCGCGGACGGAGATGTTGCCGGCCTCGACCTCCTTCTCACCCAGGATCAGCATGTAGGGCACGCGATCGACGCCGCGGGCCTCGCGAATCTTGTAGCCGATCTTCTCGTCGCGATCGTCGCACACCACGCGGATGCCGGCGGCCTCGAGCTGCTCGGTGACCTGGTGAGCGTAGTCGCGGCTCTTCTCGGACACGGGCAGGACCTTGACCTGCATCGGGGCGAGCCAAACCGGGAACTTGCCGGCATAATGCTCGATCAGGATGCCGATGAAGCGCTCGATGGAGCCGAAGCACACGCGATGCAGCATGATGGGGCGCTTCTTCTCGCCGTCGGCATCCACGTAGGTGAGGTCGAAGTTCTGCGGCATCTGGAAGTCCAGCTGCACGGTACCGCACTGCCAGGTGCGGCCGAGGGAGTCCTCCAGGTGGAAGTCGATCTTGGGACCGTAGAAGGCACCGTCACCCTCGTTGACCACGTAATCCATGCCCAGCTTATCGAGTGCGACCTTGAGGCCCTCCTCGGCGGCGGCCCAATCCTCATCGGAGCCCATGGAGTCCTCGGGGCGGGTGGAAAGCTCAACGTGGTACTTGAAGCCGAACTTCTGGTACACGGAGTCGATCAGGCGCACAACGCCCACGATCTCGTCGGTCAGCTGCTCGGGCGTGACGAACAAGTGCGCGTCATCCTGGTTGAAGCAGCGGACGCGGAACAGGCCGTGCAGGGCGCCCCTGAGCTCGTGGCGGTGCACCAGGCCGATCTCGCCGGCGCGGATGGGCAGCTCGCGGTAGCTATGCGGCTTGGAGCTGTAGACGAGCACACCGCCCGGGCAGTTCATGGGCTTGATGCAGTACTCCTCGTCGTCGATCATCGTGGAGTACATGTTGTCCTTGTAGTGGTCCCAGTGACCGGAGGTGAGCCACAGGCTCTTGTTCATGATCTGGGGCGTGGAAATCTCGACGTACCCAGCCTTGTGATGGATCTCGCGCCAGTAGTCGAGCAGGGTGTTCTTGAGGACCATGCCGTTGGGCAGGAAGAACGGGAAGCCGGGGGCCTCGTCGCGCATCATGAACAGGTCCATCTCGCGACCGATGCGGCGATGGTCGCGCTTCTTGGCCTCCTCGAGGAGGGTGAGGTGCGCCTCCAGTTCATCCTTGGTGGCGAAAGCCGTGCCGTTGATGCGCGTGAGCATCTTGTTGTTGGCATCGTTTTTCCAGTAGGCGCCAGACACGCCGGTGAGCTTGAAGGCCTTGAGGGCCTTGGTATAGGTGAGGTGCGGTCCGACGCACATGTCGATGTAATCGCCCTGCTGGTAGAAGGTGATGCGAGCGTCATCGGCCAGGTCACCGATGTGCTCGACCTTATACTTCTCACCGCGCTCCTCCATGAGGGCGATGGCCTCCTCGCGGGGTAGCTCGAAGACCTGGAACTTAAGGTTCTCCTTGACGATCTTCTTCATCTCGGCCTCGATGGTGGGCAGATCGTCCTCGGAGATCTTCTTATCGCCGAGGTCGACGTCGTAATAGAAGCCGTTGTCGGTCGCGGGACCGTAGGCGAAGTCGGCCTCGGGGTAGAGGTGCTTGATGGCCTGGGCCATGATGTGGGCGGCGGAATGGCGGATGACGTGCTGGGCCTCGTCGGCCTCAACCTCGGCCACGGAGCCGTCGTTGTACAGTGCCTTCATATCTAGAACCTTTCCGATACGGTGCATTACCTCTGTAACTTTTCCAGTGTACCCGTTTGCCCGCGCAATTGCGCCTCCAATCCAGAAGAGCGCCAAGAAGCACGGAATAGGAACGCACCCGCCATCCAAAGGGTGACGGGTGCGTTACGGCGCGGTTCATCGGCCCCGTGCAGCGCACGGGGAAGCTCGCGCCTATTGGATGTGAGTTCGGCAGAAGGGGCAGACCTTCCAGTGCGCCTCCAGCGGGCGCTTGCACGTGGGGCAGACGTTGCGGACCTGCGTGTTGCACACCGGGCAGACGATGAAGTCCTTCTCGATGGTGGTGCCGCAGTTGGGGCACTTCCAGCGGAAGAGAGATAAGTCCTGTACTTTTTTGCGCACCGACGGGTCACGGTCGGGGCTGATGCGGGTCAGCGGAGTGCGTGTGCACTCCTGCTTGCAGTGCGGACATTCAATGACCGCTTTTGCCATAAGGATGCCTCCTTTTATGCGCGCTTCTGGTACTGGGAACGGAACTCCAGGAACTCGTCGTAGGTGCATTCCTTGTCCAGTACGCCGTCCTCGCGCAGTTCAATGATGCGGTTGGCGATGGTGTTCATAAACTCATGGTCGTGGGTGGCGAGCAGGACGTTGCCCTTGAAGTCTGCGACACCGTTGTTGACCGCAGTGATGGATTCCAGATCGAGGTGGTTGGTGGGCTGGTCGATGACCAGAACGTTGGAG
>OGRS01001785.1_pt1 | contig 11292 bp, 10 predicted proteins | sample 1553561 | NCBI WGS metagenome assembly OGRS01 (sample SAMEA2580103, study PRJEB22360) | human gut metagenome | biome: human gut; feature: human-associated habitat; material: faeces | place: Denmark | collected 2008/2010
GGCGTCTGTACCAGGATACCTTCAGGGGATCGCTGGCAGCGCCGTGAATCCAGGTATCGCCGATTTCCGCTTCCAGGACGGGCAGGCTGTCCCTCACCTGCCGGATTTCCTCCGCGAATTCATCAAGAGTGCCCGCTTCGATATGTGCCTGGGGATACTGCGCTGCCAGCCGGGCATACAGCTGCTCCAGCTCTTCGGGAGAGGGCGGGGCGGAATTGTCATGGGCATGATAGAAAACGAGCGCGGCTCCATTTTCCAGTAGGGTGACATTCCCATATTCCGCGGCATAGTTAACTGTGATTTCTTTGCCGCCAAAACGCCAGCGAAACAGGGAGGGGACGGAAGGCACCCGGGAAGAGGCATTTACCCCGATATGGAGGAATTCAATCCCTGCGTCGGAAAGCGCGGGAACCAGGCCTATGGTATGTCCCGGGACGTCCGTCATTTTGGCAGCCAGCGTGGTGACGCCGAAACGGCGGTCAAGCGCCTGTGAAATGGAAAGATCATAATCCATCAGCCGCCTGTCCATCAGTTCGGTATGGGTGGTGCAGGCCAGTCCGTGCCAGCGGATGAAGCCGGCGCGGATGGCCTGTTCCAGCCGGGCGCAGGCATCCGGTTTTGCATGCTCCAGATAATAGCGTATGAGGTAGGAGCCTACCGTCCAGACGAATTTTTTCTGCGCCCCGGTATTGACACGGAAAGCCAGCTCCACCGCTGCAGGGATAAAATCATCACAGTACCGGCGGAGCACGTCTTCCGCCAGCCCTGTAAAACCGATGTCCAGGTGGGTTTTAAATACCACAATAACTTTTTTTGCAGTAATATCCATATTTTAAGTAATTCCTCTCTTTTTTCAGCCAAAATAAACAGGATTGCTCAGCAGGGCCTTCATAGGGGGAAGGCCGGGCGCATAGCTGCGGTAAAGCTCCAGCCGGAGGAACAGCGTATCCGGATAATTACGCTTCAGCATCAGCTGTACCGCGCCCTTCGGCGCATTCAGGATTTCTGTATCCTTCTCTGTAATCAGGCGGATTTCATCCCCGGCCTGCAGGCCGGTAAAAAGAAGGGAAACCTCAGAACCGCGAACTGCAAAATCCCCGAAGGAGGCGGCATTTCCATCCGTTCCCTCGGCCTGCAGGTCGGCCATCGGCCCGGAGGGCAGATAGGAAATAAAGCCGTTTCCCCGTCGGAGCGCCTGCAGCAGGTCTTGCGGGGAACGGGAGGGCGCATACAGACAATGGCAGGGCATGGCAAGACTGCCCAGCAGTCCGGGGCGATGGTAATCGCTGCCTCCGGTGACCGGAATCCGCCGGCCGGCACACAGCTGGGCATGCCACCAGCCCGCCGCCCTTTCATTCCGTTCGGACATGACGCCATTCCATACCTCCAGGCCGTCAAAGGGAAGGGCAAAGCCCCATTCCCATGGTACCAGAGGGCAGAAAGGATGGTTGATGATACGGAAAGCGCCGCGTTCCCCCGCCTCCCGGAAAAGTGCATCCGTTTCTTCCGGGGAGCCTGTGAAATAAGGACGCAGGAAAGCCCTTTTTACGCCGAGAAAGCCGGCATGTCCCTTGTAATGCGTCCATTCGGTGCCGGGAAGAAGCGTAATGTCATCGCAGTCGGGCAGATTTTCGTTCTGTGCGCTGTTATTGTGGTCTGTGAAAAAAAGATAGTCCACCCCCATGCGTTTTGCCAGCCCCGCAGCCTCTTCCGGCGTCAGGATACCGTCCGAAGCGGTGGTATGCACATGGGTATCGCCTTTAAAAAGCCGGCGCTTTTTTTCCGTAAATTCCAGCGTATATTCAACGGTGACCCCTTCTGCGGGCACATGATAGGCGCCGGCGATGATATGCCAGGTCCCTTCCGGCAGTTCACCGGAAAGAAAACCGGCGCTGCTTCCCAGCGGGGACAGCCAGACGTGGTTTCTGTCGGAACCGGAGGCCCCGGCCATGGTTCCATCCGGCAGCATGACGGCCAAATCAATGGTACAGGGTTCGCCGGAAATGCAGTAATTCCCTTCGCTGCTGACCGGAGACGACGGATAGCGGTAACGGATGTCTATCCTTTCCGTATTTTTTTCCACCTGAAAGGGGACTTTGATGTAGCCGCGTTCCTGGGATTTGTCCAGGGTAAGGGTGAGATGCTTTATTTTATCCATAATGTTTTATTCTCCTGTTGATATTTTCCGTTGGGATTGTCTGCTTCTGCTGCCGGGAATGCGGCGTCTCGGAAAAATCAGCGGCTTTACGGCGCAGCTCCTCGAAAGGAGCGCTGCTCCAGGAAACCGGTATAAAGCCTTCTTTTTCTACCAGACGGGCAAGTCGTCCGCTTTTGAGAAAATAATATTCCCATTCCCGCTTCCGCCACTGGGGCGTGCGCGCCAGAAGCCGTCCGTCCGGGACGGAGGGGTGGAGGAATACTTCGGTAATGCCTGCGGGAGCAATTCTTAACTGCTCCTCATAATAACGACAGAGCGCTTCGTAATCTCTGATTTTTTCCACAGGATAAGGATTGGTGATGAAATCGTCGGGCAGAGCCACCCCCATACGCTCCGCCAGAAATACAATTCCCGAATGGGCCAGTGTGACTGCCGGAGACACCCTTCCTGCAAACTGCCTCTCCAGGAAGGCGGTTGTACGTGCAAAACGGAAGGGCAGTCCGTATTTCCGGCACAGCCTGAATGCATTTATGAAAAAAAGCCTTCCATTAATCCCATACAGGGTTCCGCCATGGCTGTCCGCATGATCAGGAATGCATCCTGCAGCAGCCATGCGCAGATATTGCGCTTCCAACTCTCTTGTAATATCGCTGGAAGCCGCGCGCTTTGCCGCAGCGCCTCCGTCCGCAGGCAGAAACCCGTTGTCCGTAAGAAAACCGTGCTTTCCCTGTAAGGATGCGGCAGGCCAAAGCTCCTCCTTCCACTCGGAAAAAAGTGTCCAGTGCACGCCGGCAGGAAGCTTCTGCTGTGCCGCCAGGGCACTGGCCTTAGCCGCCCTGGGCGCAGGACTGAGAATGGAAGAAGAGGTGATGGCCCCTAGCCGGAAAAGCTCCTGCACCGCCTGGTTCATGCTTTCACACAGGCCAAAGTCGTCCGCATTGATGATCAGATACCGTTCGTTCATTGTCTGAATTGTCCTTTCGGATATTACTTTTTCGCTTCCCGGGTTTCCGGCTGTTTATGCGAAGCCTGGGAAGGCGCTTCCGGGAATTTGAGGAAACGGGAGCACACAACGCACAAAAGCATGGCGCACAGCGGGAATACCACCATCAGAAAACGGGCGGCGTCATGGGGCCTTGCCCCCGGCATGTCGCCGCTTTCAAAACCATAAAGCCAGCCCACCAAAAGAAAGGCAAAGCTTGTAAAAAATCCGCTCAGCCGGTTCATAAAGCCCATGGCGCTGGCATAGGTGCCCTCACGCCGCAGCCCGTTCTTCCGGGTATCCTCATCCATAATGCGGGCGCCCACCAAATCCATGGTGGTGATGGCGCCGGAGTAGCCGAAGCCGAGCAGGCAGGAAGCGGCGAGCGCCGGCACAAAACCGGACACAAAATAGAGCGGGATAAAAGACAGCGCAAGCGCGATGAGCGCCGTACGCCATATGGGCATTAAAGAACGTTTTTTTACAAAGAAAGCCCAGACCGATACCCCGGCCATGGCAAACAGAAGCACCACGCCAAGGAGCATGGTATTTGCCATGCTGTCCAGCCCCAGCGTATATTTAACATAAAAAGGGACCGCCGACATCACCAGCGCCATGGCAGCGCTGTAAAAAGCATTGGTCAGCCCGAAAATCCAGAATTTGGGGTTGGTGAGAAGATCCCGCAGGGTGGAAAGCAGACGTGGTTTTTCCAGTTCTTCCTCCTGTGCGGTTTCATGGCAGCCGAAAGTGCAGTAGAGAATAACGGAAACGGCTAAAAGCCCGTAAATCACACTGGTCAGGCCGTAACCCAGGGCATCCGTTACTATAGGCGTGAGTGCGATGCTGATTACCATGGCGAGCAGCTGGAAGGCCTGGCGCATGGCGTTGGATTTGGCACGCTCTGCATCGGAACGGAAAAGCTCCGGGAAAAGCGCTCCGTAATTGGCATTGATGAGGGAATCCAGCGTACCGGTGAGTATGTACATCAGCAGCATATAGGAAAAAATTCCGCTTCCGCTTAAGAAAGCCGGGATATTGAAAAAGGCAATGAAGCAAAGCGCCAGCAGCGGCGCGCCGATAACAAGCCAGGGCCTGCGCCGTCCCCAGCGTGTCCGTGTCCTGTCGGAAAGAAAGCCGTACACCGGATTATCAATGGCATCCACAAAGGTATACAGGAACAGCACCATGGAAAACTGCGCTGTGGTAACGCCGTGCCCGATAACATAAAATGCGGCGGCATAGGTTTTAAACATATTGATGGGGATGGATGTGCCGAACATGCCGACAGCATAACGGAAGGGACTGGTTTTCCTGGTAGTGTTCATGGGTAGCCTCCTTTGGCTGGGATAATTTTAAGTAAAGGGTGGTTGTCTTGCCGCCATTTTCGACAGAAATGGTGTAAGACCTGCTTTAAAGGTAGCATAGGGGTATTTGTTTGTAAATCGGACTGATTTTTTTCTCTGATTCTGCTAAAAAGCGGAAGGGATTACTGGGGAATGTGACATGAAAAAGAGGAGTAAAGTATATTTTTCTTGTTGTATATATGGCTGTATTTGTAATAAAATATATTTTATTGACAATGAATGAAATGGAAGATTGATGGAGCATTAAGGTATGCGTGTTTGCATATTCGGCATTCAGGTTTAGCGGTGAAGGGATGTTATGAAGAAAATGGGAAAAATATTTTTATATCAGAAGGTATATGAGGAGTTGCTGGAGCGTATCCAGAACGGAACCTATCCGCCCGGTGAAAAACTGCCTGCCGATGATGAACTGTGCAGAGAGTTTTCGGTCAGTGCAATAACAGTGAAGAAAGCGCTGGAAATGCTGGCGGAAAGCGGATGTGTGAAAAGAGTGCCGGGGAATGGTAGCTTTGTGAGAAAACAGGAGAAGGCGGCAGGGGAAAAGGGCGGTAAAGATCATTTGCTGGGATTGGTACTGGAGCATGTATCAACACCCTTCGGGCTGGAAATGATGTACCGCATGGATTGTCTCGCCAAAAAGACAGGATACAGCCTGATTGTCAGATTTTCCTATGGAGACAGGGAGAGGGAAACGGAGGAGATCCATTTTCTTATGTCGCTTCATGTGGACGGCATGATAATCATGCCCTGTCATGGAAAGAACTACAGTCCTGCTATCCTGCAGCTGTATCTGGATGATTTTCCTGTGGTTCTTATTGATAAGAAGATGAAGGGCATCCCGGTACCTTCGGTAAGAACTGACAATAAGGCGGCAACAGCTGCTTTGGTCAGGGCTTTGGCTGAGGACGGCTGCCGCCGGATAGCTCTGTTTACTACGGAGGATACCGAAGCGATTTCAGTTCAGGAACGGCGGAATGGGTTTATTAATGAGATGGAACGTCTCGGCCTGACTGAAGCCGGAATCTGTGTGCTGCCGTCAGGCGGAGGGAAGGAGTCTCTCTTGGATAACCACCCCTGTCCGGAAGCAATTCAGGCAGCAGTACGGTTCCTGGAAAAGGGGAGAACGGAAATGGATGCCATAATTGCGGAGGAGGATGGCATTGTGCCTGCCATTACTGCCGCGGCGGGGAAAGTAGGAATCTCTCTGGATAAGGAAATCCGCCTAGCTTGTGTGGATGAAGATTATCTGGCGCCCTATGGGCCGGCCTTCCTGCATGTGAAGCAGGATGAGGCGGCGATTGCGGAAAAGGCGGTGGAGGGGCTGTTGGGGAGGATTGCTGGGGGGCGTGGGGAAGAGGAGAGACTTGTTAAAGCAAAAGTTGTTGCCAAAAAAGATTTCAGAGAATCCTGATTATTATGGTAGAGGATTCTCTGAATAATATGTCTAAGGATTTTCAATTTTTATCCAAGTATTAACGTTTGTACTAGAAGTAGCACCTTTTGGAGGAACTATTGGAGCATTTTTTAATTGGTCTGTATTAAATGCAATTGAAACATAAGATGAACCAATGGGATGTATTTCACTTTGATAAAAATAGTAATAGTTATCTTCATAAAAGATTATAGATGTTCCGGGATAATGTGATTGTGATGAATTATAAGGATAGTTATTGGCAACGACAATTAGTTTACCATCTTTAGTATATAATGGATTCCAATGATAATTGTCCCAGGTTATTTTACCATTAATACTATTAAAAAGTTCTTTTTCAGAATCGGATAAGGTTGCATTGCCATATTTTTCATAAAATTGTTTTTGTAAAGCTTTATTTTTAAGATCAATATCTTTAATACTATCTATACTGGGATTAACCAATGCATCCGATGAAAAATCGTGATAACCTGAAGCATTAGAAGAGAAGCTTCCTTCTGATACAATTTGATATACAGAAGCTTGCTTTATATCATATAAAACTTTTATGTTCGATTTAGTCATATAAGTAAGATTTTCCAAAGAAGGTTTATCTTTTTGAAAAGATAAAGATTTTATACTACCATTGACCTCTGCTTTTTCAAGGATATCAGCTTGATAATTTGAGAAAAAGATTAATTCATCAAATAAATCCTTAGCATATAATTCCAATGCTAAAGTATCTGCCGCCGTAACCCCCGCCCGACACTCCACAATCGCCTGCTGCTCCTTAGCCTTCTGTATATACTTAAACATCCCTGGCACCAATATGGCCAGAAGAATCCCTATTATAACTATTACAACTATCATCTCAACAAGCGTAAACCCTTTATTTCTGTAATCCTTTTTCATAATAGGACTCCTTATTGATCAATATAATATAAGATCTTCCATATATTATGTTATTCTACAATATTCCACCCACAATAGCAATCAGCATAAATAAACAAGAATAAATCAAAAAAACAAGAGTAGACTGAAAAAAATTATTGACATCCTAATTAAATTTTGCTATGCTTTCAAATGTTTTGAAAATCAAAATATTTGAACTTAATTCTAAAATATACCATACTTTATATAACCCGATGACCCACACCCCAATTAAAACAGTAACATTAAATCAATAAAGCTGAAGATTTCCACCATTCGGCCCGTTTTTGATAATAGCGTATTTACGCGCAGACAGGAGTAAAAATGAGTATCCGTTTTATCTGTGATTCAACCTGCGACTATACAACAGAACAGGCAGCCAGGCTGGGCATCACCCTGGTTCCCCTTAAAGTACTTTTCGGAGAAAAAGAATATTTTGACGGTGTTGACATGAAACCGGAGGAATTTTATGATAAGCTTGCTTCAGCGGAGGAACTGCCCACGACAAGCCAGCCCTCTCCGGAAGCATTTTTGCAGTATTTCAGGGAGGCTAAAGAAGCGGGAGACGATGTGATATGCATCCTTCTTGCGAGCAAGCTTAGCGGTACCTGCCAGAGCGCGCTTATTGCCAGGGATATTGTGGAATATGACAGGATTTACATAATCGACAGCATGCAGGCAACGCTGGGGACACAGCTTTTGCTGGATCGCGCATTTGCCCTCAGAGAGGAAGGAAAGACAGCGGAGCAGATTGTTGAAATTCTTGAAAAAGAAAAAGAGAAGATCTGCATTTATCTGATTGTAGACACACTTCTTTATCTCCAGAAGGGAGGACGCCTGTCCACAACGGGCATGGTAGTGGGAAGCGCGCTTAACCTTAAGCCCATTCTGTCCGTGAGATACGGGGAAGTGCGTGTGGCCGGGCTTGCCAGGGGCCAGAAGAGTGCCTGGGACAAGGTGCTTAAAACAATTGAGAAAGACGGCGGGATGGACAAGACAAGAGGCTACAATCTTGGCTTTACAGGAAAAAAGGAATGTGTCAGCGGATTTGAGGCATTTATTAAGGAACATTTTGATGCGGAATACAAAAAGACAGTTCCGGTTGGTTCTGTAATCGGGGTGCATGTAGGTCCTGGAGCGAATGCGGTTGCCGTTTTCCTGAACTGATGCTGTCCGCAGAATGCCGGAGTGCATGAAAGGATGCAATATGGGAGATTTTACTTCAGCCGCCCTGCCATGGGTGGTGATAGGACTGGATATCGCAGATAAAAAGTAAATCTCTGTTGAAACCGTATATATTGCGAATGATGATAAAAAGGAGCCATGGCAGGAAAATTCCGCTGGAACGGAATTTTTGCTGAGGCTCCCTTTTTATATACTTCCGGCAGGCAGTTTAAATAAATGCTATATTACCTGAATCCGGAATGCCGTGGCGATTGGCGGTATGCTTGCCGTCTGAAAATTAGAGTGTGATATCTGCACCAGCTGTCCGGGGCGGAGAGCGCGCAGAGGGATTGGGAAACCGTTCCTGTTCAGAATAATTGTGGAATTTGTTATGACAAATACCATCTGTCTGTTTATATTGTTTTGCGAAACGGTGATCAACCGGTTATTATTTGCATCAATCCAGAGGATTCGTGCTGTTGTTACACTTGGCGGCGCAACGGGAGGCCGCGACGGGCGTCTTACAGTAATTGAAAATGCATTGCTCTGAGGCGGGATGCTTCTTGTCATACGGGGCGAAAAGGTGACATCGACCCGCATTCCCTCGCGCAGATCACAGAGACATATCGGCAGTCGGAAGGAATTCAGGATAACGGTATTGTTATTTACGTTAAGCTGCAGCTGGTCTGTCGTGGTAATTCCGCTCTGCCATGGGACGGAATAGGAGATAAGGATATATCCGGTGTTGTTATTTGAGAAAAAAACCTCATCAATAACAGCGTTGTCAATCCGGAGAACATTACCCAGGGATACGATGGAACCTAAATTATCAGTGGCCATATCTAACCTCTTGAGAGACAAAATAGTCTTTTTTATCATTATATGACTGAAAAACCGAGAGGTGCGTCCGTGCAGCGACATATCCGAAGCGTTACAAAACTTAATGTTTATTAAAAATTTATTTATTTTTACACTATTTTAATTAGGTTTCTTATGCCGGAAAGTTTCCTGTTATTGAGCATCGAAAAATCCTTGCTATTAAATATTCTCTATGCTATAATAAAGGCTGTGGGTAATGACAAAAAATTAACAATACCGTCAAAACCCAGTAAATTCGCAGTTTTTAATGAATATGGAGGAGAAAACATGGCAAAGAAAATCGTTTTGGCAGGTGCATGCCGTACAGCCATCGGTACAATGGGCGGGGCCTTAAGCACAACTCCGGCAGCGGAGCTGGGTGCTATCGTTATCAAGGAAGCTTTAAACAGAGCGGGAGTTGCTCCCGAAGCAGTTGATCAGGTATATATGGGATGTGTTATCCAGGCTGGCCTGGGACAGAACGTGGCACGTCAGGCATCTATCAAAGCTGGTTTGCCTATCGAAGTTCCGGCTGTTACCATGAACGTTGTATGCGGTTCCGGTCTGAACTGTGTGAACCAGGCTGCACAGATGATTCTTGCAGGAGATGCGGATATCGTTGTTGCAGGCGGTATGGAAAACATGTCCATGGCTCCTTATGCAATCCCTCAGGGACGTTACGGATATAGAATGGGCAACGCAACTATGGTTGATACTATGGTGAACGATGCTCTTACAGATGCATTCAATCAGTATCATATGGGCATCACTGCAGAAAATATCGCAGAGCAGTGGGGGCTGACCAGACAGCAGCTGGACGAGTTCGCTGCATGGAGCCAGCAGAAGACTGTTGCAGCTCAGGAAGCAGGAAAGTTTGATGATGAAATCGTTCCTGTAGAAGTTAAGAAGAAAAAAGAAACCATTATTTTCAATAAGGATGAAGGCCCTCGTCCGGGAACCACCGCAGAAGGCATTGCAAAGCTTCGTCCTGCATTCAAGAAAGACGGCGTCGTAACCGCTGCGAACTCTTCAGGAATCAATGACGGCGCGGCAGCAGTTGTGGTTATGAGCGAAGAAAAGGCAAAAGAGCTGGGCGTAACCCCTATGGCAACATGGGTAGCGGGAGCACTGGCAGGCGTGGATCCCACCATCATGGGAATCGGACCTGTTGCAGCAACCAGAAAGGTTATGGCTAAGACCGGAATGAACATCGATGATTTCGATCTGATTGAAGCCAATGAAGCTTTTGCCGCACAGTCTCTTGCTGTTGCACATGATCTTGGCATTAACAATGACAAGCTGAATGTAAACGGCGGTGCTATTGCGCTGGGACATCCCGTAGGAGCTTCCGGATGCCGTATTCTGGTTACTCTGCTTCACGAAATGGTTAAATCTGATGCTAAGAAGGGTCTTGCAACTCTGTGCATCGGCGGCGGCATGGGCTGCGCAACCATCGTAGAAAGAGACTGATATAGGCTTCTAAACTGAATGATTAGCGGACTTTGCGGTCTGCTAATCATTCGTTATGCACAGGGGTAGCTGAAAAATTCCCGTCATAAAAGACGGTGATATAGAAAGGATGAGTACTATGGAATACATTGTATATGAACAGAAGGGTTCCTACGCAGTTATCACCATCAGCCGTGAAAAAGCGCTGAACGCTCTGAATTCCCAGGTTCTTGATGAACTGAATGAAACTTTGGATGCTGTGAATCTGGAAGAGGTAAGATGTCTGATTCTGACAGGCGCAGGGGCAAAATCCTTCGTTGCAGGCGCGGATATCGGAGAAATGAGCACTCTGACCAAGGCGGAGGGCGAGGCCTTTGGTAAGAAGGGAAATGATGTTTTCCGTAAGCTGGAGACATTCCCGATTCCTGTTATTGCAGCTGTTAACGGCTTTGCACTGGGCGGCGGCTGTGAGATTTCCATGAGCTGTGATATCAGAATCTGTTCTGATAATGCAGTATTCGGACAGCCTGAGGTTGGCCTGGGAATCACACCTGGTTTCGGCGGCACACAGAGACTGGCACGTCTGGTTGGACCTGGAATGGCAAAGCAGATGATTTATACGGCAAGGAATATTAAGGCTGACGAGGCTCTGAGAATTGGTCTGGTGAATGCGGTTTATACGCAGGACGAGCTTATGGCTGGTGCTGGGAAGATGGCGGCGGGAATTGCCAAGAATGCGCCGATCGCTGTGAGAAACTGCAAGAAGGCTATTAATGATGGTCTGGACGCTGATATGGATGAGGCGATTGTAATCGAAGAGAAGCTGTTTGGCGACTGCTTCGAGAGCTATGACCAGAAGGAAGGAATGGCTGCTTTCCTGGAGAAGAGGAAAGTGGAGAAGTTTTTGAATAAGTAATTTCTTAGGGACTTAAGGGATTTAAGGACTTAAGGGATTGGTTACCGGAAATCCGCCGGG
>OGRS01001789.1_pt1 | contig 11251 bp, 8 predicted proteins | sample 1553561 | NCBI WGS metagenome assembly OGRS01 (sample SAMEA2580103, study PRJEB22360) | human gut metagenome | biome: human gut; feature: human-associated habitat; material: faeces | place: Denmark | collected 2008/2010
ATTTATGGCAAAAATGTGGCAATTTCTTTAATTCTAGTTTATATCCAATCTAAAAAAATGTCCTTACAGAGCTGTAAGTTTGGCAAAAAATAAGAGCCTGTGGCAAATGCCTCAGACTCTACATTTTCAATCACATACTATGTTTGTGTGTATTACATAGCTTCAGAAGAACTATTAGCCTTGTCACCTTCTGACCAAATCTTTTCATTCCATTTAACATTATGATGCATATCACGATATTTTTTCGGCGTAATGCCAACAACTTCTTTAAACTGTTGAATAAAGTGACTTTGTGATGAAAATGATAAATGATTCGCAATTTCAATCATTGAATAATCACTGAATTTCAATAAGTCTTTTGCAACTTCTATTTTTTTATTTTTAACATAAGTGCTTACGGACACGCCAACTTCCTTTTTGAATAAGCGTGATAAATAGCTTGTTGAAATACCAAATTCGCTGGCTAACTGTTCAACCGTAATGCGTTCTTTCACGTGGCAATAGATATAATCCTTACAATCTGAAACGTGTTTTGAAATGACATCTTTTTGAATTTCACGTCGCATGCGTTCTGTGTAATCAATAACCATCTCTTCGTGCAAATTTTGAACTTCTTGTGCCGTGTGAAGGTCATCTAATTTTTGAATATAAAAGTCACTCAATCTAAAAGCTTGTTCTAATTCCATACCATTTTGACCACACATGCGTGTAATCATAGCTGTCGTAATGACAAAGTGATATTTCAAATTGGTAATGGGGTTACGTGACAAAGTTCCCACACCATCTTCTGATACAAAACGTTCTTGTTCACAATTTTTGCGGACCGCTTCAACATCTCCCGTAGCTACCGCTTGATAGAATAAAAATTCCTCAGTTAAGGGACGATGTTCCACATCATCCAAATTATCACTAATTGCTAAAAGTCTCCATTCATCCTTATAATTCATTTCCAATCCCCTTTTTTGTAAACGATTACCATTTTCTTTTCATTTTACCATATTCTTGCAGATTTGATAAAAATAAAGTGGAAAAAATGGAAGTGAGACAAAATAAAGTCTCCATTGGAGACTTTATTGCTGAACATAACTCTTAAATATAAAGAAGATTATTCATCATAGCTAATCCAGCCATAATATCCATACAAAGGTGTTTTGCCATCATATGGATCAAGCCAGTCATCAACACCAATACCTGGCCAAACATTCATCATGATTTTACCTGGCGTGCTTGGTAGATTTTCAGTCACTGTATGAACAGCTTTACCATCCACATACCAAGTGATGTGGTCTTTTCGCCATTCAAAACCATAAGTGTGCCACTCTTCTGATGCATCAAACCCTAGGTCATAAAGGAATTCATGATTGCCAATGCCATCTGTAAAATAGTTGAATTGAACTTTTGTCGTATCTTTTCCAAGAAACTCAATATCAATTTCATCCCATTTTGTTCCATCTGTTGGTCCAGTGTAAGTGAAAAATGATGTTACAACACCAGTATTTTTAATGGCTTTCGTGCGAACTTGATAAAGACCATAATGGAAATACTCTCTCGTGCGCCACTCACCGCCAGTGTAGCCATCAGCATCACGATCGATTTTTAAACTTAAACCATCACCATCAAAATTCACATTGTCAGGCTGCCAGACGCAATCAAACATATCGCCATTTGCTCCTGTCCGTAATTCCATGTATGAGGCATCGTAACTGTCAAATCTTGTCTTAAAATGTGCTTGTTCGTTTATCTTCATGTTCTTACCATTTACGCTTTCTTGATATTATGGTTTTCCCTTTTTAATGGATTCCCATTGAACCAGTCAGAACGCTCCATTGTCGTATCATCGTAAGTATTAAAATCTTCATGGTAGTCGCCTGTATGTGCATCTTGAGTTCCTGCTTGACTAGAATCTTCGGTAGTTGTTGTGAGATTAACTTGGTCATTTGTAGACGTCAAGCTCAAGTTTTCCTGATTTTACACACTAGTATCAGAAGTTACTACCTGATTTGTGTTCACTTGATTTGTTGAGTCAATCACTGACTGAGTAGTATTGTCATCAGTTATAGACGTATTTACTGTTTCACTAGTAAGGTCATTAGTATCTGTGGTTTGTGTATTCGTAAGGGCAGGAACATTATCAAGTGTTGAAACATTACCCACTTCAGCTGCTGATACTAAACCAGCTCCAACTTGTAAACTACACGTAGCAAATGTACTTTACTACATCTTTCTTAGTCATAAAATCTCCTTTTTCTCTTATAAACCTATTCTATAAACCTATTCCTTAACACCACCGAGTGTCACACCGGCAATAATGTATTTTGAAAGGAAAAGATAAACGATAATAATTGGCACAATAGCCACCAAAATCATTGTGTAAATTTTACCCATATCAAAGTTCATGTAGTCTGCACCACGCAATGTTGCAATCAAAATTGGCACAGTCATCTTGCTCTTCGTTTGAATAACCAAGGCTGGAATGAAGTAGTTATTCCAAGAACCAACAAAGGTAAAGATCGCTTGAACTGCGATAGCAGGTTTCATAATTGGAAGAACAATCGTGTTAAATGTTCTAAATTCATTTGACCCATCAATACGAGCCGCTTCTACCAATGAAATTGGTAATGATGATTCCAAGTAACTATACATGAAATAGAATACCGCTGGTGAAGCAACTGATGGAATAATCAATGGAAGCCAACTATCATACATTCCCATGTTAGTGATTAAACGCAAGAAACCCATTGAAGTAACTTGTGTTGGCATAACTAAAATCGCCAAAATGAATGCAAAGGCAACTTTTTTCAACTTAAAGTCATAAACATACAAACCATAAGCTGTCAAAGCTGAGAAATAAGTACAGATCGCAGCTGTCAATCCTGAAATAATCAAGCTGTTCAAAATCCCATGAAACATCGGGAAGCTACCATCATTAGCTACCTTACTCAGGTTATCAAATAAAGAACCACCAGGTAGTGCTGAGAAACCTTTTTGCAACTCAGCATGTGAGTGTGTCGCATTGATAATCAAGATATAAAAGAAGAATAGGCACATGAATGATAAGGTAATTAACACAAAATGTGCCACAATAACACGTAATCTATTTTTTGCTTTTGTTGACATTATTTCACCTTTCTACCTTTGTGTTTCAATTGGTGTTTAGTCGCTTTAAGTTCATTATTAGTCATACGATAAACGAACCAACAAAGAATCGCACTCACCACAAAGAGGTAAACTGATAGTGCGCCTGCCATACCGTAGTTCTTGCTCTTCAAGTGATTGTTCAAGAACATAATCAAGGTTGTTGATGTACGGTCTGGAGAGCCTTGTCCGTTAGTCAAGATTTGCGGAACATCGAACATTTGCAAACCACCGATAATTGACGTAATCAAGGTATAAGCCAAAATAGGTCGAATCATTGGCAAAGTGATATAGAAGAAACGTTGACGACTGTTACAACCATCGATTTCAGCGGCTTCAAAAATATCTGGGCTAATTCCCATAATAGCTGCCATCAACATGATTGTGGTATTACCAAACCACATCAAGAAGTTCATCACACCAACCAATGAACGTGTTCCAAGAGCAGATCCCATGAAATCAATCGGTTCTTTAATCCAACCAAGTGATTCCAAGATAGAATTGATAGGACCATTTGTTGAAAAGAGTGTGAAGAATAACATGGCAAAGGCTGACGCCATGATTAAGTTTGGCAAGTAAATGACAACTTTAAAGAATTGTCGTCCACGAATTTTAAGTCTTGCATCAACAAACCAGTTGGCAAGTAGCAAGGCAATAACAATCTGTGGAATAAAACCAATCAACCACATAATCATGGTATTTGCCGCATATTTCAACATATCTGAATGCAATAAGCTTACGTAGTTTTTTAGCCCAACAAAATTAGGCCCAATCTCTGTCATCCCTGAACGATAATATTCAAAGAAACTATACCGAATGGTGTCCACCAAAGGTATAAAAGAGAAAATGAAGAAAATTAGGAAGAAGGGAAGGATAAAAATATATCCCCATTTCCCATAATCTATACGCTTACGTCTTTTTTTCATCTTTATCACTCCTCCAAAATACGAGGAGCAAGTCAGAATACCTTCCATCTGGAATCGATTTTCTAATTCGCTCCCGTAAGGTCTACCAAAATTCTAAAATCCTAATTAAATGCCCCAATTTTTTCAAATAGTACTTAAGTCTGGGACGATTAAGCTACTTTTAGTCTGGCCATTTAACATCTGTAATTTCTGGATAACGTTCTTTAATAGCTGTTTCAAAGTTTGATTTAGCTTTGTTGTAGCTTACTTTACCTTGTAGGTAATCATTAAAGGCATTTTGAATCAATTCAACACAACCTTGGTCATATGATGACAATGGTGCAATCTTAATGTTTTCTGCAACTGGTGCGTAGTATGAATAAGCATTTTCACCACAAAGGAAATCTGATTTGAAGCTATCATCTTTAGCTGCTGCTTCCATACCAGATTTAGTATTTGTGAAGTCTTGGTAATCTTTAGAAATCTTCAAAAGGTTATCTTTATCAGCTGTCAAAGCTGTGATGATTTCTTTAACATGTTTAGGGTTATCAGTACCTTCGGCACCATGGATATATGAACCACCCCAGTTGTATTCTTATGGTGGATTTGTAACAGCCCAATCGCCATCTGCACCATCCCAATTTGATTTCAAAGTAAAGTCAATACCCCAAGCTGGGAACAAGAATGAGAAGACTTTAGATTGTGAACCCATTGCTTTGTTCCAGTCGTCAGTCCATTGACCTTTAACTGTTTTATTGAAGTAACCAGCATCAAGCCACTCTTTAGAATCTTTAACCCAATTCATAATTTGTGGATCAACACGAACTGTTGTTGAACCATCTTCAACCCATGGTTTAGAAATGCTATTACCGTACAAGCGGAATGTATCAGCATATGATGCAAATGTGTAGTAACCTTTATTAAGAAGTTCTTGTGATGTTGCTTTCATAGTATCCCAGTCTTTAACTTTTTCACCAACTGCTGTTGGGTCATCAGTACCAAAGACATCTTTTGCAATATCACGACGATAGATTAGAACACCTGGACATGTTTGCCAAGTTGAACCGCGTTGAACGCCATCTTCATCAGAAGCTGTTTCTTTAGTGAATGCATATTGGTCAGCCAAATCTTTCTTAGGATCAATTCCTAAATCTTTCAAAGGCATTGCAACATTTGCTTTTTTAGAAGTGTATTTTCTCACGTAGTCAGTTTCTGACAAGAAGATATCAATCTTATCATCAGCAGAAGCTGAGTCTTGTTTTTCAAGTGCTTCATCCAATTTTTGTTGGTAAACACCATCTTGGTTTGGATTGATAATCCAGTGGATTTCACTACCGTCTTTTAGTTTAGTAACTGTTCCATCTTTAGAAGTTGATTTAACTTCTGGATATACAGCTTCCACACGTTGACGGAATTCATCATTCCAAGAGTAGATGTTGATAACTTTGCCTTCTGCACCTGAAGCTGATGTACTTGATTTAGAAGAGCAACCAACCATTGTCCCTGCTGCAAGAGCAATCGCTATAAAAGCGCTTACTTTTTTGTTCATAATCCTTCTCCTTTTTGAGGTTTCCCCTCATGTTTTTTGTAACTGCATTATAACGCTAATCCAAGAAGTGTTATATTATAATATTTTAAAAAATATCAGTTTTATGACCTTGTTTGAAAAAATTTTTATAAAAAATCACGCTTTTCTAATCTTTTTAATAGGTAAACCTTTTCATATAAAACGCCGTTTTTCCTATAAAATTAGGGTTTATGGCCACTTTTCTAACTTTATACACCATAGTTCCCTAATAAAGTGCCATATGTAAAAAAAATGATACTTCTTGAGTTAATATCATAATTATGATATTTTTCTCTTCTTTTTTATTTCCTATAAGGCTAATTTCGACTAAAATATGGGGCAGAAGATAAAGGAGATAACTATGAAGCCATTAACTTTTACTAATAATAAGGGGGATTTCAAACTATCCCAAGCAGAAAATATCAGTTCTTTGTACTTTCCACTTGCCTCAGAAGTTGGACTAAAAAGTGCAGTCACTCCTAACTTGGGTGGGGATTCAAAAATCAATCAAGAAACTTTCCTATTAGAACCTGTCAGCGTGGATAACCTCCACAACAATCGTTCAACTCGAAATTTCTGGGTTCGCGACGACAAAGGAAATGTTTATTCTGCAACAGGTGCTTCTGCTAAGCAAGAAGCTCTACGTTTTTCAGATCAAGAAGAAAATTCTGTAGAAGCTGGTTTTATGTGGCATACTATTGAACGTCAATCAGCTGACTTACCTTTAAAATCTACAATCACATCATTTGTTCCACAAGATGAAAATGTTGAAGTCATGCTTGTAACACTTGAAAATTTATCTGATGCTGACCAAACTTTAACAGCATACGGTGCCATTCCGATTTTCGGACGTAGCGCTGATAATATCCGTGACCACCGAAATGTAACATCTATGCTTCACTGTATCAAAACTACAGATGAAGGTGTTTTAGTTTGTCCAACCATGTCATTTGATGAACGCGGTCACCAACTCAATCACCAAATTTACTACGTGCTTGGCTTTGATGACAAGGAAAAAACACCTGAAACATTCTATCCAACCGTAGAAATGTTTATCGGTGAAGGAGGAACATTTACTCATCCAGCTGCCGTTTATAAAGAAACAAGTGGCGTAGCAAGCGACAGCCATATCGATGGGCGCGAAGCCATGGGTGCCTTCAAATTTGAACCATTCACCTTAGCTGCTGGTCAAAGCAAAACTTTCATCCTATTAATGGGAATCAACGAAAATCAAGAACATATCCAAGCAGTCGCTCAAAAATATAAAAATCTTACGACTGTCGAAAAAACATTGCAAGAAACAAAAGATTACTGGCAAGAAAAAGTTGGAGTTGATTTCAAAACTGGCGACAGCGACTTTGATGGTTATATGAAATGGGTTTGTTTCCAACCATTCCTACGTCGTCTCTTTGGTTGTTCATTCCTTCCACACCATGACTATGGACGTGGCGGACGCGGTTGGCGTGATCTTTGGCAAGACTGCTTGTCACTACTTTTAATGGAACCAAAAACAGTTGGTGATATGATTGTCAACAACTACAAAGGAGTTCGTCTTGATGGTACCAACGCTACAATCATCGGTGAAGGTGATGGTAACTTCCTTGCTGATCGTAACGGTATCACACGTGTTTGGATGGACCACGCACTTTGGCCTTTAATGACAACAAAACTTTATATCGACCAAACAGGCGATATCGATATCTTAACTAAAGAAGTTTCTTACTTTAAAGACCCACACGTCAAACGTGGTACTGAAATCGACCAAGACTGGAACGATGCCTACGGCAATGAACAACGTACTGCTGACGACGCTGTCTACACAGGTAGCATCCTAGAACACTTGTTAATCCAACATTTGACAGGATTCTATGAAGTTGGCGAACACAATATCTATCGTCTCCGCGGAGCTGACTGGAATGATGCCCTTGATATGGCGGATGAAAATGGTGAAAGTGTTGCATTTACCGCTGCTTACTCTGGTAACTTGATGGAACTAGCAAGCCTTGTTCGCCTCCTAGAAAGCGAAACCAATACTGAATCTATCGAAATTCTTGAAGAAATCGGACTCTTGCTCAAAAAAGATTCTGATATCTACGATAATATCGAACGCAAGCACCAAATTCTTGATGCTTACACTAACCAATGCCTTCACAATGTGAAAGGACGCAAAATCAGAATTTCACTTTCTGAACTTGCTCTTAACCTCATTCAAAAAGCAGCTTGGTTGCGTCAACACCTTCAACAACAAGAATGGCTTGACTTTAACGACCAAGAAGGTTGCTACAATAGCTACTACGACAACAGCAGCAAACCAACGGATGGCTTCTACAATGACCGTATGCACATGATGTTGACTGGACAAGTCTTCCCTATCATGAACTACGTCGCTACAGATGAACAAATCCGTAAAATCACTGCCAGCGCTGACCACTACCTCTACCGCCCAGAAATCGGTGGCTACCGCCTCAATACAGATTTTAAAGAAATCAAAACAGACCTTGGACGTATGTTTGGTTTTGCTTACGGTGAAAAAGAAAACGGTGCTGTCTTCTCTCACATGACTGTTATGTATGCTAATGCGCTTTACCGTCGTGGCTTTGCCAAAGAAGGTTGGAAAGCTCTTAAGACACTATCTGATACAGCTCTAAAATTTGAAACTAGCCGTATCTATCCAGGAATTCCTGAATACTTCCGTGCAGATGGTCGAGGAGTTTATCACTATCTAACTGGTGCAGCAAGCTGGTACATGTTGACAATGGTTACTGAAGCCTTTGGTGTTCACGGTAAAGCAGGTGACTTTGTCCTTTATCCAAAACTTCTTGCAGAACAATTCGACGAAAATGGACGTGCAAGTATCACAACTCAATTTGCTGATAAAACCTTCCAAATCCACTACGATAATCCAAATCAAAAAGATTTTGGAAAATACATTATCAAAAAAGCCACTTGTGATAGCCAAGAAATCGATATTACGGATGATGCTTTTGCCTTTATCACAAAAGCTGACCTTGCTAACCTAAGCGACGAGGTTCATGAAATTGTCATTACACTAGATTAAGAAAAAGAAAGGATTTTCTCATGAAATACGGTTATTTTGATGACGTTAATCGCGAATATGTCATCGACCATCCAAACACACCCAAACCTTGGGTCAACTACCTTGGTTCCCCAGAATACGGTGCCATTATCTCAAACAACGCTGGCGGTTACAGCTTTGCTAAATCAGGTGCCAATGGACGCATTTTACGCTACGTCTTCAATAACTTTGACCAACCAGGTCGCTACATCTACCTTCGAGACGATGATACCAAAGACTTCTGGTCTGCCTCATGGCAACCTGTTGGTAAAGACCTTAAAGACTACCACAGTGAATGCCACCATGGTATGGGCTACACTAAAATGATTGCTAATTACTCTGGCATTCATTCAAAAGCCAGCTACTATGTGCCAAAAGATAAAAGCTATGAAGTTTGGGCAATTACCGTTACTAACCGTTCTGAACAAACTCGCCATTTAACACTAACTGGTTACGCTGAATTTACCAACCACAGCAACTACGAACAAGACCAAGTTAACCTACAATATTCACTTTTTATCACACGCACACTTTTCCAAGATAACCGCATCATCCAACAAATCCACGGAAATCTTGATACCCTTGATGACAGCGAACAAGTTGATGAAAAGAATGTTACTGAACGTTTCTTCGGTCTTAGCGGTGCTAGCGTCAGCTCATATTGTGGAGACAAAAAAGTCTTCTTAGGCGGCTACAACGGCTACGACAAACCTGTTGGTGTCACATCAGGAGACCTCGGCAACCAAACAAGCTACAATGAAAATGCTTGTGGTGCCCTTTCAAGTAAAGTCACTCTTGAACCTCAAGAAAGCAAAACACTTGTCTTTCTTCTTGGTGAAAAATCATCACAAGAAGCTGCCGAAATCCTAGAACATTACAAACACCCTGCAGAAACTGTTGAAGCAGAAATTCGAGAACTTCGCAAAGAATGGGAAGACCGCTTGACTAACCTACAAGTCAATACACCTAGCCCAGAATTCAACACTATGCTTAACACTTGGAACGCTTATAACTGTTACATGACCTTTATCTGGTCACGCGCAGCATCATTTGTTTACTGTGGTCTTCGTAACGGTTATGGTTACCGTGACACCGTTCAAGATATTCAAGGTATCATTCACTTGAAACCTGAAATGGCTGCCGAAAAAATTCGTTTCATGTTATCAGCTCAAGTTGACAACGGTGGTGGACTTCCACTTGTAAAATTCACTCACAACCCAGGACATGAAGACACACCAGATGACGCTTCTTACGTTCAAGAAACTGGGCACCCAGCTTACCGTGCTGATGATGCTCTCTGGCTCTTCCCAACAGTTTACAAATACATTTCTGAAACAGGAAACCTTGCTTTCCTTGATGAAGTGATTCCATTTGCCAATAAAGGCGAGGCTAGTGTTTACGAACACTTAAAAGGTGCTGTGCAATTCTCACTTGACCACCTTGGACCACACGGCATGCCTGCTGGACTTTATGCCGACTGGAATGACTGCCTTCGTCTCGGTGCCAATGGTGAATCATCATTCGTTGCTTTACAATTCTACTATGCCCTAAGCGTCTTGCGCAAATTTGCCAAAGCCAAAGAAGATACTGACTACCTTACTTTCCTCGACTCTGAGCAAGAGAAAATGGGACAAAAAATTCAAGACCTCTGTTGGGATAATGACCGCTTCATTCGTGGCTTTACCGAAGCTGGCGAACGTATCGGTGCAGCTGATGACCCCGAAGCTAACATGTGGCTAAACCCTCAAAGTTGGGCTGTTATCAGTGGCTTTGCTGATAAAGAACAAGCTGAACTTGCCATGAACAATGTCTACGAGCAACTTAACACTGATTATGGTGCCATCCTCATGAACCCACCATATCACGCTCACGCATTCGACGGGGCCCTTGCCGTTATCTACAACCAAGGGATAAAAGAAAATGCAGGTATCTTCTCACAATCACAAGGCTGGTTAATCCTAGCTGAAGCCCTACGCGGACAGGGTCAACGTGCCTTTACTTACTTTATGGAAAATGCCCCAGCTGGTCAAAATGACCGTGCAGAGATTCGCCAACTAGAACCTTACTGTTATGGCCAATTCACAGAAGGTCCTGCTAGCCCACACTTCGGACGTTCACACGTTCACTGGCTCACAGGTACAGCATCAACTATCATGGTTGGTTGTGTGGAAGGTATCTTGGGACTTCGCCCCGACTTAAGCGGATTAAAACTCTCACCAGCCATTCCAAAAGAATGGGATAACTTCAGCATGACTAAGATTTTCCGTGGCAAAGAACTTCACATCACTGTGGAAAATCCAAACCACAAGGAAACAGGCTTTACAAAACTTATCCTAAACGGCAAGGACCTTGACCAAGCCTATCTTCCTGAAGAACTCTTACAAGACACTAACCAAATCACTCTTACCCTATAAAGGAAACTGGGACTTGTTCCCAGTTTTTTTATGGCTTCATTTTAAAAAAAGTCCCTTCTCTAAGGCAAAATCATCTCTTATAAGAGTCATTAAGAATGATTGTATATTTTATTCAGCCAAAGCAATTACTGCGTCAAATCGCCTTTTATAGCTG
>OGRS01001790.1_pt1 | contig 11248 bp, 7 predicted proteins | sample 1553561 | NCBI WGS metagenome assembly OGRS01 (sample SAMEA2580103, study PRJEB22360) | human gut metagenome | biome: human gut; feature: human-associated habitat; material: faeces | place: Denmark | collected 2008/2010
CCGAATCCATCCTCCGCATCGAAACGAACCGCTTTGCCAGTGCAAATCTGGAGTATAAGCTGGTCATGGTCGATGACGATCTGAACATGGTGGCTTTGCCCGAAACACGGAACATCAAGTCCATCGTCACCGCTGAAGACCGTTTGTGCATCGAGCGGAAAAACAAGCAGGCTGTCCAAGGCCTGCTGTACGTTCGTTTCATCTGCTTCGGCAATGGCAACCTTGTGGCTGCTCACGATGACAGCGACGGCTTCTGGCGTAGACAGATCCTTATCACGGTGAAAGACCGTGACCCTGCCCGGGTGGATAACCCCTTCCTCATCGAAGAGTTGTCCGAGGAGCTTCCCGGCATCCTGCTGTGGATGCTGGAGGGGCTGCACCGTCTGCTGGCGAACCGCTATCAGTTTACCATCAGCGAGCGCTCTATCCAGAACCTCGAAGCAGCCATGGCGGACAGCGACAACCTGACCCAGTTCATGCAGGCAACGGCGTATGTCCGCTTCAAGCCCGACACCGAGGAACGCTCCACCTATCTCTACCGCGCCTACACCAAGTGGTGCGAGGATAATCTGGAATCGCCTGTTCCGCAAAAGAAGTTCAGCCAGTTCCTGCTGAAAAATGCAGGGAAGTATGGCCTGACCTTTTCCAAGCACATCGAGGGAAAGTACCGCGGCTTCCGGGGCGTATGCGTCCACCCCGCCTTTGCTGCGGCATAAAACACACGAAAAGTGAAAATCTCCCGCCCCACGCGCCCCAAAGCATTTGTTTTTACCTGTTATCGCTGTTTTCTCCGGGCGTGTGTCCGCTCCTTCCGGGCGGATGCAGGGCGGCAAAACGCCCTTCGGGGCGGGAAAGAAACCCAGATGCGCCCCAAGAGGGCGCGTGCATCCCAGCCATGCGCCCTAAAAAATCAACACAGAAAGGTACTTTTGTGTGGTTTGGGGCGCGTGGGGCGCGTAAATTCAAGTTCTCGCACTTTTTTGGGCTGCTGCTTCGGGTCAGGAGCGGCAGGCCCTTACATATTTACCGGCCCACAAGGGTGCAGCTCAACCGGAGCTGCGCCGGGTCTGGAGAAGTGCAAAGGAGACATGCCTATGACGAATGTCCGTAAAAATTCCGCCAAACTGACCCGTGAGGACTTGAAAATCGCGCCCGAATCCCCTACAATGAAATTGTCCGAAAACCCTGCCGTAGAACCTTCTGACCAGACCAGAAAAACCGTCCGAAACGCCCCGCTCGTTTACCGGGTGGAAGAGATCGCCCAACTGTTGGCGATCTCCAACCGTGCTGCGTACAATCTGTGCAACACCACGAAAGATTTCAAGGTGATCCGCCTCGGTACCAGCATCCGGGTAAGCAAGCAGAGCTTTGACGATTGGTTTGCGGCGGTCTGAGGGAGGGAACATCTATGGCATCTATTATGAAACGTGGCAACACGTATTCCGTCCGATACAACTACAAAGATCATGCTGGCAAGCCCTGCAAGGGCTGGGAAACCTTCAAGACCAAGGCCGAAGCGCAGGAGCGCAAGATCACGGTGGAAAAGGAGCTGCTGGACGGCACCTTCCTCGTGCCCGACACCATGACGGTCGAGGAGATGCTGTACAAGTGGATCCCCATTCAATCCAGCAAACACAAGTGGTCTCCCAAGACCTACACCCAATCTGTGGCGATGGTGCAGAACCTCATCGTGCCGTATATCGGAAAGCGGAAGGTGCAAGACCTCCGCACCTACGACATCGAGCAGTTCTACGCCACCCTGAGCCAGACCCCTTGCGGCCAGTACGTTCACGGCGAAAAGCAGGAGCTGACGGAAAATCAGAAGAAGCGGCTGTTATCCAGCACGTCCATTCACGAAGTCCACACGCTCCTGAAGACCGCCTTTTCGTATGCCGTTGATTGGGATCTGATTCACAAATCGCCTACTCCCCGTGAAGCCCCCAAGATCAATACCGAAGAACGCACCATCTGGGATGAGCGCACCATGTTGGCGGCGCTGCAGACCATCGAGAACCCTGCCCTGCATCTGGCTGTGCACATGAGCATGATCCTTTCCTTGCGAGAGGGTGAGATCCTCGGCTTGCAGCCGGGAGACCTCGACTTTGATGCAGCAGACGGACGGGGAACCATCTCGGTGAACAAAGCCCTGCAGCGTGCCGACAAGGTCGCCTTGTCCAAGATCGACCCCACCCAGATCTACCACACCTTCCCGGACAGACGGGAGGGGAGTAAGTCCTCGCTGATCCTTAAGCGGACTAAGACCAAAAAGTCCAACCGCATCCTGTACATGACCAAGCCCTTGAAAGAGGAGCTTCTGGCATGGCTGGAAAAGATGAAGCAGGACGAGCAGAGCGCCCCGGAAAAGTACAGCAACTGCGGTCAGCTGTTCCGCTTACCAGATGGCTTACCCATTGCCCCGGACGTTCTGACCAAGTGGTATCGTATGTGGCGGGCAGAGCACCCGGAGTTTGAGAAGATCGTGTTCCACGGTCTGCGCCACTCCAGTGCCACCTACCAGCTGCTGCAATCTGGCGGTGACTTCAAGTCAGTGCAGGGCAACACCGGCCATGCAACCGCCACCGTCCTGATGGACACCTACGCCCACACGCAGGACAAACCCCGGTTGGAGTTGACCGAGAAGATCGAAGCCGACTTCTACACGCAGGATGTAGCAGGTGCAAAGCCGCAGGAACCCCCGGAAAACAAAACGCCGGTGGCAACAAAAATCACAGGTAAAATGATCCTTGAAGCCATCCGGCAGATGGACGCAGAGGAGCGCCGCGAGCTGACGCGGGTGCTCTTCGCGTAAAATTCTCTTTTTTGTGCAGCGAAATACACGCTGTGCAAGCGATGCAAAGAGTTCATGGCTTTTTTGTAAAGTGTGCAGGAGATGTGCAAAAGTGTGCAGACTCTGCCAGAAAAACAAAAAAGCCATGAAATCTTTCGATTTCACGGCATTTTCTGGTGCGATGGAAGGGACTCGAACCCCCGGCCTACTGATTCGTAGCGCACGCCGGGCGATTCCCTCAATTTTTGGAAGTTACGTCTTAACGTCATTTCTTTGCGACACATCGCAGGTTTTGAACTTTGAGTTTCTGCACCCTTTGTCCGATTTTGCAACGATTTGCACCCTTTGCACGTTTTGAAACCGTGCAAAAACCGTGCAGAAACCGTGCACTTACTCCCGGACAAACTAAAAACCACTTCATCCGACAACGACTTGACGGCATTGGTTCGAGTGACCGCACACCAAAAATCAAGTCTTGGAGGATACCATTATGACAAAATTGCTTTCCTGCCGCTACAACATGGACACCAACCGGGTGGAAGCCCGGTTCGCGGATGGCTCCACCGTTGCCATCGACTGCATCGCTGTGGAGGACGAATACGGCAACACCCCGGCACAGCGGGCGGAGCTGGACTGGCTGCTGTATAATAAGCCCTTGGAGTACGCACAGATGGTGCTGAGAGGGGAGATAGAGCGTTATCTTTCTCTCGGCTGCGACCACGGCAGACTGGAGGATTGATCTACGAAATCGCACGGTTGATCGCACGCGTGCATTCGCCGTGCGATCTTTTCAGCACAAATTTCTCAAAACATACGATTTATCACAATTTTATCAGTTGATTTCCCGTGCAATCAATCGCACGGCGTGCATTTCAGCATTCTTTCTTCACCTTCAAATAATACTTCCTTGCACAGCCCTGTCCACGGCCTTCGATTATCTCTTCACCGGAAAGCCTCTGAAGAATGCGATACGCTTGCCCCCTCGTAAAGCCGCACAGCTCCTGCACCTTTTGGTTGGTAATCGACGGCTTATGCTTCAGATATTCAAGAATCCGATCCTTTGCCTGAATCTGGCTGACCGTCTTATCCTGCACATAGGCCACATCGGTTTTCACCGTTTCGTAGACCTTGAGGGACAGCATATAGGTCTTGCCGTTGAGTTCCAGAAGCCCCTCGTCCCGAAGAGCGTTCAGAACCTTGTGGGCATTGTCATCGGTTTCCTGAATCGTCTTTGCCGCCTGCTTCAGGGTGATTTTCTGGTGCTCCCGGAGATAGTGCAGAATCATCAGCTCCGACAGCGTGAACATCTTGGAACGCTTATCCTGCGTCTCTGCGATAAAACGCACGAAGTTCTGGTTTTCCATCGTACTGCGAAGGGTCAGCCGGACGGAGTTGGGCGTGCTGGCATACTCCGGGTAGGGCTTGCCCTCGGTGAGCATACTCTGGAACATAATGTCCACACCCTGCCCGGAACGCTGCACATACTTCAGGTGCTGAAGGGTCATGGCGATCAGCTTGTTCCGGGGAATGGATTGGTGGGTGATGATGTTGCTTTCGTTGATGTCCCCCGGAAAGCCGCCGGGGTTTTCAATCACGATCTTTGTGGGGTAGTGCTTGACGTAGACCGGTGCCATGTCCTCATAGGAGCGATGCGCCAGCGCATTCAGCAGCGCCTCCTGAAAAACCGCTTCGGAGAAATCGTACACCTCCAGCCGGAACAGCCCCACCTGCACATTGGTCAGGCGGTTATAGGTGCGGATGCGCTCGGTCAGCTTATCCAGAATCGAGATCACCGGCTCCTGCATATCCATGCGGTTGTCGTATTCCGTCTGCGCTTCGTCGCTGTAATGGAGGTAGATCACCTCTGCCTGCGGCAGCAACCGGGCGATAGACGCGGCCTTGCCCACAAACAGCAGCCCTGCCACCGTCACACGCACTTCATCCTTGTCCATGCGGATCAGGTTCAGGTTGTCCAGAAAGGTGGTATCTGCCAAGTCCGGCAGAGCAGAGCCTGCATCCCGAATCCGCAGTTTCTCTTTCAGGCGGTATACTTCCAGCAGGTCAATGTCGCTTTCGGTTGCGCCCTCCACGATCTTTGCCGAAAAATCCGGGTTGTCAGCAGGGGAGTACACATCGTTTGCAGGGTAGTCGGGCTTTGTCACATTCCCCAGCCGTCTGTAATAGATGCCGCCGGTGGTGGCAACATGAGAATTGGATTTCTCCACCGATACCACCAGCACCACACCGTCAGAGGTTTCCACCGGCTCGATTTCGGTAAACAGGCTGGGCCGGGTCATATCGTAGATGGCTTCCATCAGTGCCTGCGGGTCGCTCTTGGGGCAGCCCGTAATGGTGCCGTCATCTTCCACGCCAAACAGCAGAACGCCGCCCTTTGTATTTGCCAGCGCAACCGCACTTTTCACCGCAAGCTCTTTCCGCTGCCGATAGTCCTTGCACTTCACCCACGACTTAAACTCCTGCCGGGTGCTTTCCCCGGCAGTAATCATTTTGCGGAGTGCTTGTTCGGTCATGGTGGGGACTCCTTTCTCTAAAACTCATTCACCATCGCCTCAGTTTTATTGCATCAAATCAATTTAATCTCGACCAAGAAGATTCTCTACAATAATTCCAGAATCCAGCAAATCTGATACACACTCTATGAAATCCGTTGCAACCGTTTTTTCTAAGTCAAAAGCAATACTCAAAACGTATGTCTTTTTATCAGCAATTCTTTCCAGTGGAGATGCATCAAAAATACCAAATGTCAGCTTATCGCCTTTCCAATTATATGCCTGCATATTTGTTTTGTTGGGGGTGAAAACTTCCGAATGTTTGGCTGTAATTGCCGATAGCATCTCCGGCAGAACAATATAGGAATACGCCTTTCGAGGTTGAAAGCGCAAATACGCTTTGCTCCCAACGTCAGAAACTAAAACCAATTCTTTGAAAAGATTATATGCATCCACAAAGGAGTAGAGTGCCATACTAATGGTTAACTCGTTATACCCATACTCGCCATGAATTTTTGAACCTGCTGAACAATTGATTCTCAATCCATTTACAAGAAGAGTAACGATTTCTCCATCCGCATTTTCACAAGTAGCAAATTCGTACCCATTCTGCTCAAGGTATTCTTTCATTTTGTTAAATGTCGGCAAAACATCTTCTCGTCCATCAAAATCCTCTGGAGAAATTTTACTGGAGAAAATTTTATAGTCGGCAATTCCAAACAGCTCGTTAAAGTCAGGCAGAGGATTTTCCTTTTCAATCGCTGTATCTAAAAATATAAAATCCTCCTCATCAAACTTTGGTTCAAAACTATAGTCAAGATTTTTATTTATTACTATCACAAAGTTATTCAGACTTTCTCCTGAAGTAATATTAAAGCCCTGCAACATGCTAAGTGGCGGCTTAATAGAGCCGATGTCCACACCGACACCAACCGGAATCACATCAATACCTTTTGAATATGCAAATCCAGCTTCAAAATAAATCCATCCTGATTCAATAGAAGTTGGTGTGACAAACACAAACATAATTTTTGCGCTGCTTAATCCTTCTTCTATTTTGTGCACCCAGTTTTTTCCAAACGGAATGCTTTGACCATCACTAGACATAAAAATTTGAATAACACCACTGGTAATTTTCATGAGTTTCTCTTTGATGGGAAGAATTGCATCTCTGTCCTTTGAAGAATGGCTAAAAAAGATTGTAGGCTTTTCCATAATTTTCACCTCACTCCATCACTCTAATCGTACTCTCAATAAACGCAATCTCGTCTTCCGTCAGCTCGTACTTCTTGTACAGCTTTTCGTCCGTCCACTCCTCCATGAAGTCCTGCACCGGCACAAAGTCAAAACTTGCCCTTGTGATATGCTGGGAAACGGCAATCAGCGAAAGCAGAAAACGGACAAACCGCGTCCGAAGATAATTGTAATAGTTGATTGCTTCCGCTTCAGTATCAAATGCACCTGCAATCAAATAAGTTTCTGTACAGATAGATTCCGGCGGCAAAATCTCTGTGGTGGAAAGGACCCTAAACATTCCATTTTTGTCAGGCTGTCCAGCGTGTTCTGCACTCAAGTAGGAAATCATAACTTTCCACTTATCAATCAGTTCCACGCCAATATTGACCCTACTCCGCAGATATTTTCCGGTGCCTTTATTGTAGCGAAGTGTCAAATCGCCTTCTTCAAACGGAGCCACATTCGTTGCCAATCCAAATGGTTTACGGCTGGACACCATTGAAGAAAGTTTTTCTTCGTTATGCGCCAGAACTTTATGAACAATTGAATCAGCCATTGGGTATCGAATAAGAGTTCCATGCTCATTCAAGTGCTTTGTAGCTGTAGATTCCACGCCATTTCGATAATTTGTAAAAGCACATTTTCCATCATGGCTATTGTCCCACAGAAAATAGCAAAGACCACCTGCAATATCTACCGTTGGGAACAAATCAGTTGAACTTGTGAAATCAACAATTTTGGACAAATGGGTATCATTCAGCATATCAGTTCGGAATTGGTCTAGTCCTTTACCGCCTGAATACCAACGAGCTGGAATAATCATCGACACATAGTGAGGATTCATGCCGATTGCTTCTCGAACAAACAAATCATAAACAGGTGATGCACTCGCATTGTTGCCGCCATCCATCTCCTGATACGGCGGATTGCCCACAATGGCATCAAATTTCATGGGCTGTCCCTCCTTTCCCCATGTATCGGTTCGCTGCAGCTTCTTTGCCAGACGCTGCGGGTCGTTTTCCATCCGTTCCAGCAGGTGCGGAATGTAGGTGGTGTTGACCGTCCAATCCTGATAGCCCACCAGCGTCCGCCGGGTGATGCTTTCTGCCATCCGGGTCTTGCACAGAACAAAGATCTGCTGCTCCACGGTTTCCTGCCAGAGAGCCTGTGTCTGCTCCAATGGCAGCTTGTCCTCCGGGCCGGGCAGCTTCATGGCGTACAGGCTGTATGCCATATACAGGGGATACAGGCCGGATTTGGAGTTCATCTCCAGAATCCGTGCCTCCGGGTTGAGGAAGATGTCCTCGGTGACCTGCCCCTGATCCACCAGACGAGGCTCCTCCAGAACCTCCTGCGGATCGAACTGCTCGTTGAGGAAGCAGTAACCGCCCACCATGCTGCTCAGATGAAGGTTCACCACCCGCCACGGGGTCAGAACGGTTTCCTTGTCGGGGTTGCGGAAGTGGCTGAAGATCTCGGCAATGCGCTTCACACGCTCGGTGGGCGGCAGCTCGTCCGCAGCCTTTGCCATGCGGCGGATGCGCAGACCCGCCCCGCTGACCACATCCTCGTCGTAGTATTTCAGCAGCTTGCGGAACAGGGACTTGTCCACGGTTTTGGGCATAAACTCCTGCCAGGATTCCTCATCCACCAGCGTGATGAAGTCTGCCATCTTGATGCTCTCGGTCAGATCCACCTTGGCACCGTAAATCAGCAGGGGCAGGCGGATGGACACATTCCGCAGCAGCCGGATGACCTTCTCGCGCTCTTTCTTCTGCTCTTGCAGTTTCTTGAGCAGGTCATCATCCTCTTTGGTGCGCTCCCGCTTGGGCTTATTGGAAATCTTGTCTGCCTTTTCGTATTCCTCGCCCGTCAGCCCTTGATGATTGATGTGGACTTTGGTTTCCTTTTTGGCGGCTTTCTGCTCGCTGAGCTTGTCCGACAGGGTATGGAACAGCTGCACATCGTCCTCGTCCATGACGATGCCGGTGTCCTGTTTGTAGACCGATTCATCGTCAAAGCCGCTCTTGATGGCTCTATCCACCGTCAGACGCTTGATCTGCCGCATCATTTTGGAGACGCTGTATGCAGTCATCTGGGTGCCGTCCACCGCAATCACCGGGCAGAAGTTCAAAAACTCGCCCAGTGCCGCCCGGTTCTGCTCCTCGTTGGTCCGACCCCGCTTGGTAATGCGGTTGACCTCAGAAATCACGTTCAGGGCACGGTCCGGGGCAAAGTCAAAGACGTAGCAGCGTTCCTTCTGTTTGCCGTCCAGCACCCCTGCCGACTGCACCCGGAAGATGGTCTGCATATAGCCGGACGCAGCCGTGCTTGCCGACCCGGTCAGCATCATCACCGCCGTCCATTCCGGCACCGTCACGCCGGTGGTCAGCTTGCCGCAGGAAATGGTAATGGTGTAGCGGTTCGCCTTGATGACCTGCTTTACCAGTGTCAGGGCGTTGTCATAGGGCATTTCGGCATCGCCATCGCCTGCAACGTTAGCGATTTTATAGGCTCCAAACACAGGGTGGTCTTTCAGCAGCCTGCTCAGGGCACTGGCTTCTTTCACGCCCGGAACCATCCAGAGAGTATGCCGGAACATCTCCCGGTACTCCGGCGTGGAGTAGGGGTAGTTGCTCTCCGGGTTCTCCGAAGAAATCAGGTCCAGAAAGCTGCGCACATCGGCCTCGTGGACAAAATCGCCCACCTGTGCGCCAGCCGGCAGAGGACGGAAATCCCGTGCAGGGTCGCCCGTCCACACCCGGAAAAACTCGGTAAAGTTGAACGCCATCTCCAAGGTCTCGTAGCGGTAGGAGGTAGGCAGACTTTTCCCAAGGTCGAAGGTCAGGATGCGAAGTTCCGGCAGGTCTGCATAGGGGTTATGGTCGCCGGGGTGCAGGGTGTCCCACTCCCGCTTGCGCTTTTGCTCCATGACGTAGTCCCATGTGTAGACGTTATTCTCGTACTTCTGCATCAGGTTGTACGGTGTGCCGGACAGCTGCAGAACCTTGGGAGCCTTGCCGTTCTTTTCCGCTTCCAGCAGAGACTGCACCTTCTGCCCTCGCTGGGTCTGGGTGCCCTCGTGGGCTTCATCGTAAATCACAAGATCCCAGTCCATATCGAAAACGGCGTTATTCTTGTCAAACTTGCCGTCTGCCCGCTGAGAGCCGCGCAGGTCCTGCATGGAGGCAAAGTAAACAAACGCCTTGCCGGAATTCTGGTAGGCTGTCAGGTTTGCATCGTTGCGTGCATCCATTGCCGCATCGTAAACGGACGAATCCGTATCGAAACGGTCTTTTTTCAGGAAAGCACGGTTGTCTCCTTCGCCAAAAATCAGGTCAAAATCGTTGCGCCAGCCATCTTCCACCACCGGGCGGTGGGTGACCACAATCACCTTCTGGTAGCCAGCTTTTTTGATGAGCGCATAGGCCGTGACCGTTTTGCCGAAACGCATCTTGCAGTTCCAGAGCATCGAGTTTTCCTTGCGGAACACCCGCAGCGTCTGATTGACGCAGTCCATCTGCTCGTCACGCAGGGTAATGGCTCTCTTTTTGGGCGCAGCAGGGACAGTCTGCGGCAGAAAGCTGATCTGCCCCTCACTCTTTTCGGCAGCGGTCAGAGCCGTGCGGCCCTCTTTTACCGCCTGAATCGCACGAATGGCAACGGACAGCGGCACCTCAAACCATTCGCTGTCCTGATTGGAATTGGAGAACTTCCGGGCCGAAAAGCCAGAATTGTACAGCACGTTATGGACATCGTCATCATCGAACAATTCCGTATCGGTCGTACCATCCGGGAAGGTAACGGTTCTGCGTGCCAGCTCGGTATATTGCAGGTCGTATTCAACCATCGCCGTCTTGGTATACTGGTCGATGCGGTCACGGGCAGCACAATTCAGCTCCGCACAGTTGGGCGGAAGCTGTTTGTAGCTGTTCACGCTGTCAAAATTTGTCTTTCCGATCTTCCAGTAGCCCTCGTGCTGGGCATCGTGAATCGTAAAGATGTAAATCAACCGATACGACATGGTTGGTTTATACGCTGCCATTTGCACTTCCTCCCCTCACCATCGAAAGGAACGTCATTGTCTGATTGGAACGCCAGTCTTTTATAATGCTGTAAATCCCGTTGTGCGCCCGGATATTTCCGCTTTTGCATCCGGGGCAGAGGTCAATTTGTTCCTCACTGCCGAACCAGCTGATAATTTCAATTTTGTTTTCCTTACAGCTGCCCGGAACCACATACTTTGTGCCGTCCATCTGCCAGAGGTTCCACGCAATGATGTTAGCGATCACCTTCATCTGCCGCAGGTGGGGAAGTTTGCCAAAGCGTTCCCGGTAAACCTCCACGAAGGTCACAAACAGGTTTTCCCGTGCCAGCAGCAAGCTGTCGCCCTGATACTCAAAGCCGTACACGCTCTGGAACGCCCGCTTTGTCCATGTGAACCATTCTTCTTCGGTATCCGTGTTTTCGCTGATAACACGCAGCTTGCGGTCCAGCAGGCCAATTCGCTGGGAAATGGGAATGGTTTCGCCCGTTACGGTGTCGTAGCGGCTTACCAGATAGGGAGCCTCGCCGCAGGAGATTTCCAGCCGTTGTGCATCCACATATTTCTGCCATGTGTGCTGACGGTCATCCGGGAAGATGATTTTATCGGTGGTAGCTTTCCACGACATCTCCTTCTGGATGTTGAAAACATCCTTCCTGCCAAACCACT
>OGRS01001800.1_pt1 | contig 11184 bp, 14 predicted proteins | sample 1553561 | NCBI WGS metagenome assembly OGRS01 (sample SAMEA2580103, study PRJEB22360) | human gut metagenome | biome: human gut; feature: human-associated habitat; material: faeces | place: Denmark | collected 2008/2010
AGATACAGCAACAGCGGAGGGCCAAGCGTAGCCGCCCAGACCATGGAGCATTTCCATGATTCCGGCTCCAGCCATTCCCCAAGATAATTTGATAAGCACACCCTCTCGAACATGGCATTGAACGCCCACTTGGTGACGGATTCATCCGAGAGCGCCGCCAAAATATCCGCCGGGATTTCCTCCCCGCAGGCAACATCGACCACCCGCACACCCCCGCCATCCACACTGAAGCCGAACAGCAGAATCTCAAAATTGGGCGAGGAAGAGTATTTATAAACGCCGCATTTGGATAAATCCACATCCGAATACGTCTCAATATCAATACTGATACACTTCAATTCCACCAGCTCCTTTCACCGCCTTATGGGCGGCAGGGAAAAGGCAGACGCCCGTTCCCCGCCACCCGGCGGCTGTGTTCCGCTATGCTGTTAAGACAGGAAATCCTCCTCATCCCCGTCCTCATCCGCAAAGTCATCCTCCGCGCGGGACCTTCCGCCAAGCGGCTCCCCGTCACGGATTTTCTGTAAATTGTTCAGCCCACAGGCAATACCCTTATTACCATTGCTGTTGAAAGCGTAGAAATTGATGCTCGCCCTGCCGTACACGCCGCTGTACACCTCGGAATGGTCGAGGATCGGCTGGCGGGCCGCCTCCCCGAGGGCGGGGCAACGCATGGGAGCCGTAGAGCTGTTGGCATTGACGAAATAGGAATCCGCATAGGCTTCATCATCCGGACGCTCCACATCCCCGTCACGCAGCGGAGTCTTCAGAACGGAAAGGGCAGGGACGCTCCTGCCATTCCCCTTCAGCTTCGCCTCGCCCTCGCGGTACGCCGCCTTGATCGCTTCCTCAATCTTGGCAATGGTTTTTTTATCCGACTTCGGGATGATGAGCGATACGGAGAACTTCGGCGTTCCCCCGTTAATTGCCTTCGCTTCCCATGCGTTGCAGTAACTCCACCGGGTATTCGGACCGGTAATTACTTTCGTTGGATTGTTGGCTGTGTTTGACATATGATTTTCCTCCTGACTATTCTTCCTTGAAATCTTCCTGCGCCGTGTTCATCTCCGGCCTCTTGTCGCTCTCCGGGACTAACGCAGGCTTGCCCTGCGGTTTCTCCACAAGGCCCTTTAAAATCTCCGCAAACTTCTTCTTTCCCAGCAGCTTTTCCATGGCGGTAATGCCTAAGAGCTTCGGCTCATAAGGATCAAATCCCGCTTTCTTCACGGTATCCGCCACGGCATCCTCGTCCGTATACTTCCGGTTGGAGCGGCCTTCCACAACCTTGAACCCGGCATACTTCACGCCGCTTAGCGCCTGCTGCAGTGCAAACTCCTTCACATCCGCCGCCCATGCCGCCAGCTCATCCGCTTTCACGAGGATCGCCGCGATCTCGTCATCCTCCAGCGTGGCGGGCATCTCAAAGTCATATTTGGCAAGTTCCAGGTTGTACTCCGCCCGCTTCCTGCAGACCGCCTTCGCCTTGCAGAACCTGCAATGTTCCCCCGCACAGAACTCCCCCTCCCCGGCATAAGCCAGTTTCGCTTTCTCCTTAAGTTCTCCTTCCGCCCACTGGAGAAGGTCATCCTTTGCCATGGCATACACACTGACATTCTCCCGGCGCGGCTGGTAGATCGCCATGCGGACGGTGTCAATGTCATAGATGCCGTCGAACAGCTCCAATGCGCCCAGGGCATACAGCATCATCTGCGGGTTCCCCTCGGCGGAAACCTCCACGCCCTTGCCGTGCTTGTAGTCGATGATATACAGTGTCCCGTCTGCGATAATCACACAGTCGCCAGTGCCGAACCCTTCCGGTACATAAGCAGAATAATCCAGCCGCTGCTCGATCAGCACCACCGGGTCTTTGCAGGTCTTCTTTGCTTCTTCCACAAGGGAAAGGACATACTCCGCATACCCGCAGGCACATTCCTCCATCTCCTCATCATAGAAGGCAAGCCCCTCCGTGGGGTCTTCGGATTCCATGCCCAGCAGAGCTTTCAGCTTGTGTTCGCACAGGCTGTGGGCGTCGGTGCCCTGCTGTGCGTATTCACTGCCCGTATCCTCATAATTTTCGCAGAGCCTTGCCGACGGCGGGCAGGCAAGCCACCGGTGGCTGGAGGACGCTGACAATAAAGCGTGTCTTCCCATCACAGCACCTCCGCTTCCGCCAGCAGCGCCGCATATTCCGCCGGGTCGATCTCCGACAGCTTATCCGCACCGTGCTTTGCAAGCAGCTCCCTCACTTCCTCCGTGTGTCCGGAGCGGGACTTCTCCGCCAGCACCGCGCGGACTTCCTCCAGCGTCAGCGGCTTCTCCTCCGGCTCCTGCTTTGCCGCAGGCTTCGCATCTTTCTTCGCCGTGTTCTTTGCAGCAGCCTTCCCGGTCTTTCCCGCTTTCTCCGGCTCCTTTGTGGTCGTCAGCTCTGTTTCTGCCGCCTCGCTGTCTGCCACCGCATCCGCAACGGCCTGCAGGCTGTCGGCAAGGGAACGCAGATCCCCGATGACATCAAGCAGTAACTTCACTTTTCCCATGTACGTTTCCTCCTTCCATGACTTCACTGACTGCAAGTTCCCGGACGGAACCGCCCGGAACGATGATGGTCAGCCTCTGTTTCTCCCCGAAGAGGAAGCGCAGGAAACGCTCCCTCACGGAGACATTGCGGCAGCTCACGATCCCCTCTGCCGCCGGTTCTTTTGAAACACTGATCCTCAATGTGTGCCTCACCTTTCCACCTCCGATTTCTAAAGGGCGGGATTTTATGCCCTTCACTATACGGAGATTTGGAGGCTGTTTTGATGGGGTGTTTTTCAGAAAAACTTTTTAAATTTTTTTCTTCCGGCCTCAATCGACTCATGCACAGTCCTGAAATTCGTACCCTCCTGCCGCGCGATTTCCCGGATTGACATACCGCCCGCCAGCTTTAACAGCCGCCTCTGCTGCACCTTGGAAAGCCTATGGAAAGCCTCATATACACGCCTGTCCTCTTCTATGGCGGCAAGCAGCGTTTCCGGGGTCTCATCCGTCCCATAGTCCGCACCTTCAAACTCTGCCGCATCCAGCGAATGGCAGTGATAGCGTTCCTTCCTGGCAAGGTTGTCCTCCAGCCGCCTGTCCTCAATGATGACGGCACCGATGGATTCCTCCACCTCGACTTCCGACACCGTCCCGTCCGCAAATTCATATTTAATTTTCATTCAGATTTCCTCCAGTCTTGAAATTTGGTTAACAGTTTTCAAGACCGGAAGGCGGCGCACGGGACTGGTAAAATGTCAGAAACGGACTTTTTCCGACAACGAAAAAACGCACCCGCCGTAAGGCAGGTGCGCTTGTCTTAAAAATGATGGTGCATATTGGTGGACTTATGGGGATTGGCAGGGAATATGTCGAATGAAAAAATACCGCAATCCCCTTAAGGACTACGGTATGTACAGAAAGAATATGTTGTTTTGGTATGGGAGGCATGAAGCCTGTCCCTGCCTGTGGTAGATTCATGGCATCCCCTTTCCGGGGATACACAGCATATAATTCCGCTTTCCCCTGACAGCTTGTCAATGGGGAAATTATATAAAATGAAATAGTAGCGAAACGGTAATGAAACGATAGCGAAACAATAGAAAAACGCAAGTTGCGACACGAAAAAACGACAGAATGTAATTTAACGTAAGATTGTGAAAAGATAAAATATTATCTCCGAAATAGCATGTACAAAAAACGGCCTGATTCCTCAAACCGTTCTATATAACACTCATTATAATTTTGTTTCAAGACAATACCCGATACTCCGAAAACATCGAATCACAAATGGAGCGTTCGGATACTTTTTATGTAGTTTTCTCCGCAGACTACGCACATGACAGCCCACTGAATTATTTTCATTGCCAAGGGAATCCTGCCCCCAAAGCTTTTCATAAATCTGTGTATAAGTAAGAACATATCCCTTATTAACTGCCAAAAGGCAAAGAATATCAAATTCCTTTGCCTTTAGTTCAATTTCCTTTCCATAACAATATGCTTTTCTACGACCAGGCTGAATTTTCAACTCCGAAAGACACAGGATCTCATCATTGCTTAACCACAGTTCCTCAAAAGCAGGATGACGATTCACCGCACATACTATTTTTTCAACAGCATCTGAATCCTGCTCATTAAATTCTATTATTATGCGTCCGATATCATCACCCTCCCTCGCACTTTCATATCCGATTCATAAAACCTGCAAAAGCTTTGATTATATTGCTTTATATAATTATGTTCTCTGCAAATCACGTATCCATCAACAAGAATGATATCTCATCAGCATCCTTACTTTGCCGGGCGGAGCTGCGAATAACCATTCCAAGCAAACAGAGCCTCCTCTGTTTCATCCCCATACACTTGCTCTACATCGCAAATATACAGATAGTGATCGCCAGTTTCGTGATACTCTTTCAAGCTGCACTGGATAGCTACGCGGCTGTGGTGCGGTATTTTAATCGTGCTACCCTCTACTTCCACAAGTTCTATCCCAAACTTAGTCTCCTTATCTGTATTACGTCCGGTGACACTTCCGCAACCCATAACAGCTTCCGCAATTTCAGCACCAGGAATTGTAACGATCACTTTTTTGTTCTCGCGAACCCTCTCCCCGCTGTATGAGGTCTTTGCCATAGCAAATGCAATCATGTTCGGGTTAAATGACAGATAGGTCCACCACGATACTGTTGCAAGATTTGTGCTGCCATCCGGTTTTTCAGTGCAGACAACAGTAACAGGATTCGGAGAAGTCAGCTTTGCTGCCTGTGGTAAATTAATTTTATTCATAATGTTTATTTCCCTTCATTGATTTATTGAATTGATTTTCCAAGCTCGTAGGCTTTTTGAAGTTCTGGTTTCCCTTCAATGTCACCCACATGCCCATTTCCTCCGGCAAGGACAGCTCCGAGGTTTTCCCATTTCAGATGTTCCATCAAATGGTCATAGTAAAGAAGCACATCTTCAAACCCATTTCCCTCCGCAGCCATAAGCAGTGCCGAAGCCCTTCCATGCCCCCGCAGGAGATTTCCATCGCCTTCCTCTAATGCAAACAGGCGGTCGACAGCCGTTCTGATCTGGCCGCTCATATTCCAGTAATACAACGGTGTGGCAAGTACGATCACATCACATTCTTTTACTGCCGGATAAATTTTATCCATATCATCTCTTTGGACACAGGGACATTCCCTGCTGCTATGGCCGCCAAAACAGCCCTTGCAGCCGTGGATATCCATACCGTCAAGGAAAAATTCCGTAACTGTATTTTCTGCTTCTTTTGCACCTCTCGTAAATTCTGCTGTCAAAGCCGCAGTATTCCCTGCTTTTCTGGGACTTCCATTCAGAATCACAATTTTCTTACCCATATTTCCCTCCTTAAATCTCATCAGCTAAAGCCACCGCTTTTTTGCAGCCATCCGTCTTGTCAATGTCACCTACATTCAGAACACCAGGAATCAGAACCTCACCAACCATCTTCCATTTGTTCAAAGCACACATACGCTCCATCGGGATACGAACCCCGTCCATGACTGACATATCCTCTTCCTCACAACAGGCAATCAGCGCACACTCTTTGCCGGAAATATCTTTACCGCCTACCACAAAAGAGAAAATCCGGTCAATAACCCCCTTAATCTGCGCCGGGATAGAATACCAGTAAACTGGCATAGTGAACACAAGGACATCTGCCTCCAGAATAGCTGGCGCTATCGTATTGAAGTCATCATCAAAGGTGCAGGCTTTCCCCGTGGAAAAGCAGGTTTCACAGGCACGGCATCCGCCTACTTTTTTCAAAGCGGCATCAAAACGGGTAACTGTATGCCCTTTCTCCTCAACAGCCCTGATAAACGCTTCCGTCATGGCAAAACTGTTACCATTTTTGCGCGGGCTTCCTGTAATAACAACAATTTTTTTACTCATACAACGATTCCTCCTTTAATCTCTCTTTATGATTTTTATAATAAGTCATATCAAAATCATATTTTGACCCGGCTTTTATAACCCTTTCAACCATTCTGTCACATGCTCCCCGCAATACGGTATATCACCGCAGTATATCTCCAGTGGCTCTTCCACAACCGTCCCGCTGCATACCTCTTTTATGGCTTCTATGCTTCTGCCAGCACCACCTCCGCCGTGGGTCACCACAGGTATGACGGACTTCCCTGAAAAGTCATAGCGATCCAGGAACGCCTCTACGGGTTTCGGTATCGTATCCCACCATAATGGATACACAAGGAATACCACATCATATCCATCAATATTTTCCGGCATATCCACAAGCTCCGGCAGCGCCTGATGGCGCATTTCCTCACTTGCAGCCGATACAGTATCAGAATAGGCAGATGGGTAATGTTCTTTTGTGTTGATGGAGACAATATCCCCGCCTGCGGCGTCCTGTATCATCTGCCCAATCACCTGGCTGTTCCCCATGAAATCCTCTTTCTCATTGAGCAGCAGGGAAGCCCCGGAAACCGCGTCCACATCATCATCAAAGTCCGTATTGCCAACCCTTGTAAAATATACGGTCAAAATCTTCCTGCCGCCAATGTCTACTCTTTTACCTGAGATGACCATTTCCTGATCAATCTCAACCGTCAGAAAATGTCTCTTAACATAAGGCAGCAGCCATGCATCCATAAGCACTGCCAACAGGGATATCAGTACCGCAAGAATAACTGGAAGCGCTCTGTATTTCTTTCGAACCCGGCCAAACGCATGAGCCAGTACATGGAACGCAATGAGCACAAAACCGACCAAAGCTAAAACAGCATGTATCCGCCCAAGCCCCGCCATATGGATGCCTGTACGGAACAAATATCTGGAATTGATAATGCCTGTCAGCAAGATAGATACCAAATCTACAGCCAATGCGAAATTTACAGCAAGAACAATCTTCCTTTTCCTGTTATAAGCGCCTTTCTTTATTGCTTTATACCACTTTATGTTGACGATATTGTGAATTATGGACATTACAATAAATACAATGCCAGCTACCTCATGAAAAGGAGCGCCTGTAAAGGAATACCCCAATAATGCGATAAACAGCAATCCCAATATGATATCAATGGCTTTTTTGGTCCTGACTGCAACATTATATTTATCCATGTCTGACCATCCTTTCTTTACCCAATTCACGCCTTATTCTGGGATCAATCACACCCCAAAACAATATCAGGCTAAATATTGCTCCTACCGCATCTGATATCGTCCCTGCATAAAAAACATATCGTATATCCAGAAACAACGGCAGAATACAAAGACACATCATATATACAATTTTACGGAACAATGACAGAGGAAGTGCATATTTGACTTTCCCCATTGCAGTCAGACCATCCACCAGAGCATACTGCACTGCAACGCCTAATAATGCGATTGTATACATACGTATGCTTCCCGCAGCAAGCTGTATAGTGCTTGACTCTTTCAGAAAAAATCCTGCAAACACCTCCGGTAATACCTGCACTGTAATTCCCAATACCCCGATATATACTCCGCATAATAAAAACACATAAAGAAAAGCCTGCCGGATTTTTGCATAACTTCCTGCCCCATAATGAAAGCTAAATATCGTTCCGCATCCTGTCGTAATCCCCTGTGCCGGGCATGCTACTATCGTCATAAAACTCTGGATAACCGCAGCACAGGTAATCAATATATCCCCTTGTGAATCCCCTCCATATTTTCGTAACGAAGTATTCAAAAAAATAATGATCAGATTATCCAATATCGTAATCATGAACGACATACATCCTATGGACAGGATTCTAAGTACAATTCCCTTTTGCAGCCTGCTTGGACACAGACGCACCGGAATAATCCTGCTGCGCAAAAAACAGATTACATAAACGCAAGTACAGCATTGTGCGATAACAGTTCCCCATGCTGCCCCCGCAATCCCCATACCACACCCAAAAATCAGGACAGGATCAAGAACCACATTTACCACAGCGCCAAGCGCCACAGAAATCATTCCCTGCCTTGCAAACCCCTGTGCCAGAATAAACTGGTTCAACCCACACCCAAGAAGTGATGCAAAAGTCCCACAGACATATATTGTAAAATAAGTTTCTGCATAAGGATACATATCTCTGCTACTGCCCAGCAAGTATAATATTTTTTCACGGTTCAATAACAGCAGTGGGGTCACTATCGCCGATATGACTAAAATCATAAAAAAAGCGTTCCCAATAATCTCCCGCGCCCTGCGTTCCTCTTTCTGTCCAAGGCTGATGCTCATATAAGAGGCTCCACCAATCCCTACCATAAATGCAAAAGCCGTCAGGGCTGTCAATGCCGGCGCACAGACACCTATACTGGCAAGAGAGAGGCTTCCCGTTTCTGGTATCCGACCGATAAAAATGCGGTCTACAATGTTATATAAAATATTAAAAAGCTGACCGAACATCGCAGGAATCCCTAAATGGATAACCAAACGTCGCACAGGGGTTTCCGCCAGCAATTCCTGCGTGGTTTTAAGTCCAGACATATACAGTCACCATATAAAAGAACAGGCAGGCATCATTTCCAGCACACCCGCCTGTTCTCCGCTCCCTGCACTGGTTTATTTCTGATGGTTATTTCTGAATGGTATTAGAATTCTGGTTATACGCCTTTGCAACGCATTTCCATTCGCCGTCCATCTTCAACAGAAGCAATACATCCGTGAAATCAATGCGGTTGCCCCAGCCTTCTTCCAGCACACGGACAACAGCCAGGGATTCCTCGACCATCAGGACATCCACACGGGCCTTGAAATTATCGCCGCCAGGCACGGTATCCACATTGTGATAGAACTGCTCAATAGAACCATGCTCCAGTTCCCCGTCCAGATAGCCGAATAAAACAGCCTCATCAATAAAAAGTTCTTTTGCATAGGCACTGTTGCCCTCAGCAACACTCTTGACAAACTTCATTGCAGCAGCCTCTACTGCCTGATATTCCTTTAATTCTGCTCTCATTGTAATAGCCTCCTTAAATTTTTTTGACCTTATATAAAGCATTCTGCCTTATACCATAATAAATAGATTAAATATTGTTCCCTACCTCATAACCATCCCACACAGCATGAAGGATCGTGCTGACCTTCTGGCCATCGCCAATCTCATAAACAACGGCACCGCATCCCTGAAGTTCCTGTGCCATGGACGGAACCGGACGGAAACCAACTGCGATGACAACCGAATCCGCATCCAATGCCTTTTTCTGGCCATCACTTTCCAGAATAACCCTGCCATCTTCCACAGCGGAAAGACGGTGGTTCTCCAATACAGTCACATGATGATGTTCAAACAGATCCGGGATCATCTGGCCATTTGGAATCGGGGACGGAATACCTGCTGACAGGATCTTAGGCAGGGCTTCCACGACCGTGACCTCTTTACCGTCCTGTGCATAGTCCAATGCCATTTCACAGCCAACCAGGCCGCCGCCGATCACTATGACCTTCTGCCCGACCTTTTCCGGATGTGCAAATGCTTCCATACAGCCAATCACCTTTTTATCATCTATTCCCGGCACCTTCGGCATGACAGGGACGGAACCTGCTGCCAGAATGACCACATCTGCATCCATATTGCGGAGCTGGCCAGAAGTAACCGTTTTCCCGGTATGGATTTCCACAGGCAGTGCCTTTAATTCATTCTGATACCACGCATTTAACTCCCGTACCTCTTTTTTAAAGCTATGGGAACCGCCAGGGATCAGATTACCGCCCAGGGACTCATTCTTTTCATACAAAGAAACCTTATGCCCACGCATGGCTGCGGTTCTGGCCGCCTCCATACCGGCAACACCGCCGCCCACGACCACAACCTTTTTCGGCTGTACGCAGGGACGGAGTGCGTACCTTACTTCCCGCATTGCAGCCGGGTTTACTGCACAGGTAGGTTGTTTTCCCTGCTGGAGCCTTGTGATACACCCCTGATTGCAGGCAATGCAGGGACGGATCTTCTCCGTATGTCCGGTCAGCACCTTGTTTGGATACTCCGGATCTGCTAAAGCAGCACGCCCAAGGACAACTGCATCAATCTTACCATCCCGTATCGCCTTTTCCGCAATATCTGCTTCATTCATGCGGCCGCCTGCCAGAATCGGGATATTAACGGCTTCTTTTGCCTTCGCTGCCAGTTCCACCAGATACCCTTTCGGCATATACATAGGCGGGCAGGCATAGTAGAAGGAATCGTAAATACCTGTATCTACATTCAGACAGTCATAGCCATAGGATTCCAGCAGCTTCGCTATCTCAATCCCTTCTTCCAGTGTACGGCCAATTTCCTCCTCACCAGTCAAACTTGCCTGCTCAAATCCTTTTACAAAGGTTTTCAGTCCAAGACGCATACTGACTGGAAAATCACTGCCGCATTCCTGCTTAATACCTTCCAGAATTTCCTTTGCCGCCCGTAAACGGTTTTCCAGGCTGCCACCATATTCATCAGTGCGGTGGTTCATCATGGACAGGGCAAACTGGTCAAGCAGATAACCCCAGTGAATGGAATGAACCTCTACGCCAGAGAAACCGGAATCCTTTGCAATTTTAGATGCTTTTACGACGGACTCAATTTTAGATTTAATCTGGTCACGGGTCAGCTCTGGTGAAACTTCTCCCGGATGCCGGAAAACATGTACAGAAGACGGTGCCGGAAGATTGGGGTAGTTCCTCCCAAGCCCCATAGTAATCTGTGCAAAGATTTTTGTACCGTAAGCGCCTGCCCTCTCATTCAGTTCCGTTGCCGTCATCTTAAACGCATCCGGATTCTGCAAAATAGTCGGGCCAACCCCCGTGTATGGGTCTACTGTGCCATCTGCCGCAATCGCCCCGGTAAAAATCAAGCCAAAGCCACCTTTCGCTCTCTCTACAAGGTACTGTATTGTTTCGTCTTTCAAACCGCCTCCCGGAAGATGATGTTGCCCTCCACCGATTGGCGCCATACAAAACCTATTTTTAATAGTCAGTCTGCCAATCTGAAGCGGCTTTCCTAAATGCCCATAGTTCTGCATGTCTATGCCTCCTTTACTGCAGGATTGACTTTTCCTGCTGTTGATATTATAATTATAGCGAGAATGAAGCAGAAAACAAGTACGCACCTTCAAGTGCGATACTGACGCAAAAGTTATATACTTACCTAAAGGTAAGTATAGCCGCAGATTCCACCGAAAGTAGAG
>OGRS01001804.1_pt1 | contig 11146 bp, 9 predicted proteins | sample 1553561 | NCBI WGS metagenome assembly OGRS01 (sample SAMEA2580103, study PRJEB22360) | human gut metagenome | biome: human gut; feature: human-associated habitat; material: faeces | place: Denmark | collected 2008/2010
TCATATCTTGTGTATCTGATAGGCTTAAAGACGACAAAGAAATTGTTTTAGAAGCAGTTAAGTCTAATACTTTTAATTTACATTATGTTTCGGATAGGCTTAAAAATGACCCTGAAATCATTATGGAAGCTGTTAAGCAAAACGGAGCAATTTTACAAGATTTAGATACAGATGTAAGAAATAATAAAGACATTGTGCTTGAAGCTGTTAAAAATTGTGGTTGGGCATTGCAATATGCTTCTGACAAACTTAGAAATGATATTGAAGTAGTTAGAGAAGCTGTTAAAAATTGTGATTTTGCTTTTGATGTTGCTTCTAAAGAGATAAAAGAACAATATATAACACCAGGAATATTATTAGCTTCTGAAAAGGAAGTGGCTAACAATTCTTGGGAAAAATATAGTAGTTTTGATAATACTAATGCTTGGACAAAAAAGTTAGATAATGATAAATCTAATGATTTTGAAAGATAAATAAAATAATAAATATAAAAATAGGAGGAAATGAAATGGCAGAACAAAAAGGATTAATAGAAAATATAAGGGATTTTTTTAGAAATAGAAATGAAATCTATGTTTTAGGAAAAATACTAGATGGAGAATATAATTTTAGTAAATTATCTAATAAATTTAAAGATAATAAAGAATTTATACTCCAAGCTATCAATAATCAAGATATAGGACATAGACTAAAAATAGACAGGGAAGGTAAAGCTGAAGTTGAAGACAGTATTATAAAATATGCTTCTCAAAATCTTCGTAATGATAAGGATATAGTTTTAAAAGCAATTGAAAAAAATCCTGACGCCTTGGAATTTGCTTCTGACAGACTTAAAGATGATGATATGGTTGTTAGAAGAGCAATTCTTAATTATAATACTACAGCTTTACAATTTGCGTCAGAAAGACTTAAAAATAACTTTGATATAGTTAAAACAGCAGTTCAAATGAATCCTGAAGTTTTACAATTTGCTTCTAAAGAACTTAGAAACAATGAAGATATTGTAAAGGAAGCTGTTGCATATGACACTCAATATTTTAAATTTGCTGGAGATAAAATTAAAGAAAATTTTCCTACTGTAGAAAAATTTACAGAAAAAATACTTTATGATAACAAAGAATTTGCTTTAAATAAACTTCAATATACTATGTCAAATTTTAATTCTGTTAGTGATAGGCTTAAAAATGATAAAGAATTTATTGGAGAAGTTGTAGCTCGTTGGAGAAATACATTTGAATTTATTCCTGATAAATTTAAAGATGACAAAGAGATTGTTTTAAAAGCTATGAAAACTGATGGTATCTCTTTGGAATTTGTTTCAGATAGGTTGAAAGAAGACAAAGAGGTTGTGATGACTGCTGTTAAAAATAATTGGAAGGCGTTGGAATTTGTACCTGATAAGTTTAAAGACGATAAAGATATAATTATGGAAGTTGTTAAGCAAAATGGAAAAGCGTTAAAACTTGCTTCTGAGAATATGCAAAAAGATAGAGAAATTGTATTAGCTTCTATTACCTCAACAAGATATGGTACTTCAAATTCATTAACAACTATTAATGAAAAATTCAGAGATGATAAGGAAATTGTTATGGAAGCTATGTCTTATAGCGGTGGATATGGTTATGAATTAATTTCTGATAGACTTAAAAATGATAAAGAGGTAACTTATTGTTATGCTTCTCAAGAGAGTTTCAATATAACAAAGATTCTTGATAAATTTAAAGAGGACAAAGAAATTATTATGAGAGGAATAGGAAGTACTTGGCGTGAATCAAATTATATACTAGAAAATGCTTCTCCTAAATTTAGAGATGATAAAGATGTAATGCTGATGGCAGTAAAAAATTATCCTCCTAGTTTAGAACTTGCTTCTGAAAGATTAAAGAATGATATTGAAGTTGTAAGAAGAGCTGTTGAATATGATACTTATATTCAAAAAGATGAAGATGACAATGAAAAAACATACCAAGACAATTATGTTTTTGACAATTTAGTTCCAAATAAAATTAAAGAACAATTTCCTACTATTGAAGCTCTTCTTAATTCTGATAAAGAAATTGCTAAAGACAATCAATGGAGCAAAGAAAATGATCTAGATAAATCTAATACTTGGACAAAAAAGTTAGATAATGATAAATCTAATGATTTTGAAAGATAAAAAATGGGATTATTATGATTTTAATAACTTGTAAATTTTTAGTAGAACAAAACTAAAAAGAGAAAATCCATATATTCAAATAGGTTTTAGTAGCCTGTAAAATTTTAGTAGAACAAAACTTTTAACGCATTTTTATACAAAGCATTAGTGTTTTAGTAGCCTGTAAATTTTTAGTAGAACAAAACGCTCTTTTTCTAATATATTTAATGGAATATGTTTTAGTAGCCTGTAAATTTTTAGTAGAACAAAACCTCTAACTAATCGCCAATTTAGCGATTAGTTTTTTTATTTTTACTCTTTTTTTTGTGATGATTTTGTGGTATAATATTATTAATTTAATAATTTAGGAAAAAGGAAAAACCTAATGCCTGTTTAAAGTGAAGAGATAGCTCAAATAATCTCTTTATTTTTGATAGGCTTTTTTTTATTATAAGGAGGAAACTATGGATTGGAATAACAAAGAAGATGTTTTATTTGCTATTTTAAAAAATGGAAATAGTTTACAAATTGCTAGTGAAAAATTGAAAGACGATAAAGAAGTTGTGCTTAGTGCTGTTAATAATTGGGGTTGGAGTTTAGAATTTGCTTCTGATAGACTTAAAGATGATCCTGAAGTTGTTAAAAGAGCTATTAAACAAAATGGTGGATCGTTGGAATTTGCTTCTGACAGACTTAAAGATGATCCTAAAATTGTTATAGAAGCTTGTAAAAATAATTATGAAGCTCTTAAATGGGCTTCAGATAATCTTAAAAATAATTTTGAGGTTGTTATGGAAGCTGTAAAAAATGATGGTAGATCTCTTAAATGGGCTTCAAAAAAGCTTAAAAATAACATTGAAATAGTTATAGAAGCTTGTAAACAGAAAGGTGGAGCTTTAAGTTATGCTTCTCCTGAAATTCAAAATAATAAAGAAGTTGTACTAGAAGCTGTAAAAAATGATGGATATTTTCTTTTATATGCTTCAGAAAATCTTAAAAATAATAAAGATGTCGTACTAGAAGCTGTGAAAAATGACCCTTTTTCTCTTAAATGGGCTTCTGAAAAAATGAAAAACGATAAGGATATTGTATTGAAAGCTGTAGAAAATAAAGGTTGGACTTTGCTGTATGCTTCTCCTGAACTGAAAGATAATAAAGAAATCGTATTAGAAGCTGTAAAAAATGATGGCGTAGCCTTGGGTTTTGCTTCTGATAGACTGAAAAATGATAAAGAGATAGTGTTACAAGCTGTTAAACAAGATAGTATAGCTATTGAACACGCTTCAAGAAGATTGCAAAACGATAGAAATATAGTTTCAGAAGTTGTTAAAGAGAATCAAAATAATTTTGTTCGTATAGGAAAAGAATTTCGTGAAAAATATCCAACTGTTGAAGCTTTTCTTAATTCAGAAAAAGATATATCTAAAGATAACTCTTGGAGCAAAGGAAATGATTTAGATAGTTCTAAGGCTTGGACCGATAAAGTAAATAATGATAAATCTAATGATTTTGAAAGATAAAAAATTCTTGTTTTCTAAATCATAACTATGATTGGGGAAATATTTTAATAGTGTGTAAATTTTTAATAGAATAAAACTGAAATTCATCTATGATAATATATTTGAATGTTTTAGTAGCTGTAAATTTTTAGTAGAATAAAACATCTAACTAATTTACTCTTTTTTTTGTGATGATTTTATGGTATAATATTATTAACTTAATAACTTAGGAAAAAGGAAAAACCTAATGCCTGTTTAAAGTGAAGGGATAGCTCAAATAATCTCTTTATTTTTAACAGGCTTTTTTTATTTTATTTTTTAGGAGGAATTTATGAAAAAAGATAAAGTTTTGAAAGAATTTAAAAATTATTTAGATGAAAAAAGTATTGAAAATTTTAAGGAAGAATATGGAATTATTGATGAAGGAGAAGTTGTATCAGAAAAAGATTTAGTAAAAATTGATAGTAATGGAAATATCATTGAAGAATAGGAGGACTTTATGACAGCTTATGAAAAATTAATGGATGATAGAAAAAAATTAGTAGAAAAAATTATAAAAAATATGGAAAATGGAGCTATTTTTCAAAAAGGTTGGAACTCTATTATTTTAAGCCCTCAAAATCCAGTATCTGATGTTTATTATCTTGGAGGAAATAGATTAAGACTTATGGAAAAAGCTATTGAAGCTAATTATAAAGATCCTCGTTGGGTTACATTCAATCAAGCAAAAGAAAATGGATGGCACGTAAAAAAAGGAGAAAAATCTGTTCTTTGTGAAAAATGGATTTATACTAAAAAAGAAAAAGACCAAAATGGAAATGAGGTTGAAGAAAAACTAAGCAAACCTTTTCCTTCTTTTTTTTATTTATTTAATGCTGAACAAATTGAAGGTATCCCTCCTTTAGAAATAAAACAAAATACTAAAGAAGAAAATTTTAAAATAGCTAATGATTTTATTAAAAGTTCTGAATGTTTAATTAAAGAAGTTGCTCAAGATCAAGCTTTCTATTCTCCTAATATTGACGAAATTGTTTTGCCATTAAGAGAAGCTTTTAAATCGGAAGAAAGTTTTTTAAGAACCACATTACACGAAATGTCACATAGCACTGGACATTCTAGTAGACTTAATAGAGATTTTAGTGGAGAATTTGGTTCTCCTAGTTATGCAAGAGAAGAACTAGTAGCTGAATTATCTGCTGTTTTTACTCAAGCAAGACTTGGAATTAAATTAGAAGGAGAACATTTTAATGACCATACTGCTTATTTAAAATCTTGGATTGGAATTTTAAAAGAAAATCCTAATGAGTTATTCCAGGCATTATCAAAGGCTGAGCAAGCTTCTGAAAGATTATACACTAATTATTTAGAATATCAAAAAATTTCAGAAAAAGAAACTTTAACTAAAGAAGATCCTTTTAAAACATTAGAAGTAACTCTTCATTTCTCTGAATATGATTTTGGAATACCTGATGAAACAACATTAAAAGGATCAGAAGCATATAACTTATTAGAAAAAATAATAAAATTTGATATAGAACAAAATATAAGACAAACATTAATTCTTGATGGTAATGATGATATTCCTGGATTATTATATTATAAAACTGATCTTTCTATCGTGGATGAAAATATTAAATATAAAAATTTTAGAGTTGATTTAGGGGATTTAGAGTTTGGTGGAGAAGAAAAAGTATCAAAAGCTTTAGCTCATAGACTTCTTAAATACATTGAAATTAGTTCTGATGAACTAAAAAATCGCCCACAAGAAATGGAAAAATTTTATAAAAGACCTGTTGAAGAACTTAAAAAAGAATTAGAAGAAAGAAAAGTAGTTATAGATAATTTCATAGAAAAATTCTGTGAAAAAGAAAAAATTTTAGAAAATTCCAAAAATATTTCTACAAACTTTGAATTTAAAGATAAAACAGATAAAATTTTTGAATTTGAAAAAGAAGATAAAACTTTAAATTCTTCTTGGAACAGTAAAATTAATAATGACAAATTTAATGGAATGGAGAGATAATATCTTTATTTTATTAATAGTTTAATAATATTAAATTATCTGATGATTTTGAAAAATAAAAAAATGGGATTATTATGATTTTAACAATTTGTAAATTTTTAGTAGAATAAAAGATATATTACTATCAAATATTGAAGGGATTTTAGTAGATTGTAAAATTTTAGTAGAATAAAACACAGTACGTAATGAATGTTTGAAAGGTAATATTTTAGTAGCCTGTAAAATTTTAGTAGAATAAAACCTCTAACTAATCGCTAAATTGGCGATTAGTTTTTTATTTTTACTTTTTTTTGTGAAAATTTTATGATATAATATTGAATATAAAAAGTTTTATTTTTTAGGTCAAATTTTAAGGAGGAAATAATGGATAAATTTAAAAAAATAATAACACCTTATATTTTAAAAAATAAAAATATACCTATTTTAACTTTTAACTTAGAAGAAATCCAAAAGCCTTCATTTTCTTCTTATATTTCTTCTTTTGACTTAAAAAATGTTAATATTTTAAGACAGGATTTATTACCAAAAAATTTTATTAAGGTTATTCCTGATAAAAAATTATTAAAAGAATGGATAACAAATAGACAAGCTCCAAAAAACAGAAAAAATATTAATACTTTAATAAACTATGAAATTCAAAGACTTCAACTTAATGATAATAATTTTATGAATTTCATTGATATTTCATATGGACTTTCTTTAAATGATTCTTATTGGATTGTCCCTGATAATGGAAAAGAATACAAATGGGAAGATTATAATCTTTATCAAAATAAATTTAGTGAAAGATTAGCTCTTATTGCTTTCGGAGAAAAAAATATTTCTAGTTCAGACCTTTTTTTGAAAGAAACCTCTCCTGAATACACTACTGGAGGTATGTTAGCTAAATGTTGGACTACATTAAATAATGAATTAGTATTATTAAAAAAATCTTCTGAAAATTATAAAATTGAAGCTCTAGCAGAGTTTTATATGGCTCAAGTTGCAGATATTATGAACTTTAATCATATTGATTATGATATTATAAACTATCATAATAATCTTGTTTCTTCTTGTAAAATTTTCACAACAGAAGATAGAGGATATTGTCCTATAAGTGCTTTTCTTTCTAAAAATGAAATAGCTTCTTTAACTCCTGAAAAATTATTTGAAAAAATAAGTACTATAACAGGAAAAGAATTTTTAGAAGATTTAGTTTTATTTGATTATCTAATCTACAATGAAGATCGACATTTAGGAAATTTTGGAATGATGATTGACAATAATACAGGAAGAGTATTAGAACCTGCTCCTATTTTTGATAATGGAAATTCTGTATTAATGCTTTATTACAATCTTCCTGAAGAATATAATAAAATTTATGCACGACACAAATTAGGAGAAAAGTTTGAAGTTCTTGCTAAAGCCTTTGTAAGAGAAAGACATAAAGTTGGATTAGAAAAACTTAAAAATTTTTCTTTTATTAGACATTCTAAATACAATCTCCCTGAAGATTTATTAAAAAAAGGAGAAAAATTTATTCAGAATAATGCTAAAATAATTTTAAAAGAATTAGAAAAAAAAAGTGAATTAAATTTTGATATTTCTAAAAAAATAGAAAAATTTGATTTATTAAAAGATTCCTCTAAAGCTTGGACTGATAAAGTAAATAATGATAAATCTAATGATTTTGAAAGATAGTTTTCAGCAAATTGTGAACCTTTAACAAAATAATCTTATAACTAATCGCTAAATTGGCGATTAGTTTTTTTATTTTTACTCTTTTTTTTGTGATGATTTTGTGGTATAATACCATTAACTTAATAACTTGGGAAAAAGGAAAAACCTAATGCCTATTAAAAATAGAGATTCTTTCTCTTTGTTTTTAATAGGCTTTTTTTATTTTATTTTTTAGGAGGATTTTTATGGAATGGAGTGATAAAGAATATATTTTAAAAAGCATACGTAAAAATGGAATGGATCTTAGTAGAGCTTTGGAAAAAATTAGAAGTGACAAAGAAATTGTAACAGAAGCTTGTAAACAATATGGTAAGAACTTAGAATTTGTTATCAATCCACTAAAAGATAATAAAGAGGTTGTATTAGAAGCTGTAAAAAATGATGGTATGGCTCTCAAATTTGCTTCTCCAAGGCTTCAAAACGATAGGAGCATTGTAATGACCGCAGTTAAACAAAATAGTAATGCTATTTTATTTGCTTCTAAAGAACTACAAAATGATAAAGCAGTCGCTATGGAAGCTGTGAAAAATGATGGTATGTTGCTTAAATTTTTAAGCAACGATTTAAAAAATAATAAAGACATAGTTTTAAATGCTGTTGGAAATAATCCTGAAGCTCTATTTTATGCTTCTGATTTTTTAAAAGATGATAAACAAATTGTTTCAGAAGCTGTAAAAAATAATGAACTTTCGTTAAGATTTGCTTCTGATAGATTAAAAGATTTTTTTTGCAACTCTTGGGAACATAAACTAGCAAATGACAAACTAAATGATCTTTCAAATGATTTTGAAAAATAATTATTGTATTAAGGAGGATTTTATGGAAAAAAAAGTAGAAAACAATCAAGTTGAAAAAAGTAAAGGTTTAGAATATGAATTTTCAACAGAAATAACTACTGGTAATGAAACTGGAACTGTTCATTGTTTCTCTGTTAATGGTATTAAACAATATAAAGTTATGGCAAAAGATGGTAACTTTGATGGAGTAGACCAATCAAAAGTTTGGGAAGAAAAATTAAAAAAAGAAAAAGAAAAAAAAGAGAAAGAAAGAGATTTTTGAAGAAAGGACATTTATTATGAATAAATACAGAAACTTATTAGTTGCTCTTGGACTTTTACTATTCTGTTTTATTAATTATTATTTTATACATAAAGAATATTTAGAATTATATGAATTACAAAATGAATTAATAAACTCTTATAAAAAAGTAGCTGTTTTAATGATGAAAGATAGTAAAAATTGGTATTCAGAAGAAGATAAACAATTATATTTTGAAAATATAAAAAATAGAACGGAAGAAGAAATTGAAGAAATATATGCTGTGGAAGGCTTTCAGAATGCGGCCTGTATGGAGAAGCTGGCCGGACGGCCCTTTGAAACCGTGTCGGAGGAGGTCTTCCGCAAGATGAGCGATACCGCGGCGCCGCAGGGAATCCTGTGCGTAATGCGGCAGAAAAAATATGCGCTTGCAGACCTTTTGGCAGCAAAGAACCCGCTTCTCATGATTCTGGAGGATATCCAGGATCCGGGCAATCTGGGGACCATACTGCGCACCGGGGAGGGCGCCGGAATCGGAGGCGTTATCATGAGCCGGGAAACGGCGGATATTTATAATCCCAAAACCATACGTTCCACCATGGGAAGCATTTACCGTGTGCCGTTCGTCTATGTTTCCTCCCTGGAGGAGACGGCAGTGCAGCTGAAGGCAGCGGGAATCCGTCTGTTTGCGGCACATTTGAAGGGAAAAAGCTGGTACGACGGCGAAGATTACCGGAAGGGCAGCGCCTTTTTGATCGGCAATGAAGGAAACGGCCTGCAGGAGGAAACCGCCGCGCTGGCCGATACCTATATCAAAATCCCCATGGAGGGCCGCGTGGAATCCCTCAATGCCGCCATGGCATCGGGGATTCTCATGTATGAGGCGGCAAGGCAGCGCCGCGGAGGATGAAAACAATGCAGCGGGAAAAAGGACAGAAGGCGGAAGCAATCAGGAAGGAGCGAATATGACAATAGGGTTCATCGGACTTGGAAATATGGCCCGGGCCGTCATCGGCGGCATGCTGGACAAGGGTATCGTAAAGCCGGAGGACATCTGCGGCAGTGCGAAAACGGAAGCTACCAGAAAAAAAATGGAGGACAGCTGTAAAATCCGTACCGCATCCTCCAACAGGGAAGTGGCGGAACAGGCGGAAATACTTGTGCTTGCGGTAAAGCCTCAGTTTTTTGAAGAAGTCATTGAAGAAATAAAAGGTATTTCCTGGGAAGGCAAAACGATAATCAGCCTGGCGCCGGGAAAAACCATAGCCTGGCTTCAGGAAAAATTCGGGCAGAGGCTTCCGGTGGTCAGATGCATGCCCAATACGCCTGCGCTGGTAGGGGAAGGCTGTACGGGCGTCTGCGCCTCACCGGAGGTCGGTTCAAAGGCCCGGGATACGGTGCTGGAGATTCTCGGAAGCTTCGGAAAGGCGGTGGAGGTTTCTGAGAAAATGATGGATGTGGTGGGCGCAGTCAGCGGAAGCTCCCCGGCCTTTGTTTTCCTGTTTATCGAGGCCCTGGCGGACGGGGCGGTAGCGGAAGGAATGCCCCGGGCGCAGGCCTATGAATTTGCGGCCCAGGCGGTGCTTGGAAGCGCGAAGCTGGTTCTGGAAACCGGCAGCCACCCCGGAGAACTGAAGGATATGGTATGCTCTCCCGGAGGCACGACCATCCAGGGGATAAAGATGCTGGAGAAAAATAATTTCCGCGGCACAGTAATGGATGCGGTCATTACCTGTGTGGAAAAATCGAGAAAAATGTAATAATTGTAACAATTAGATAATCTTCTGAAGAAAATCTTAAGAAAAGTTGCTCCTTGCGTAGAAAAAAGTACGCGGGAGCAACTTTTTTGCAATAAAATATTAAGAAAAAAAGAATAATATGTAAAAACCATGTCGAAATAATATAAAAAATAATTGTTAAAACATAAATTTTACTTCCTTATAATATTGATTTAAAGCGCAAAAGTGGTCGAAAACCCTGAGTTTTAGCGGATTGTATTGAGGGGTTGACAAATGGGCATAATGTTGATATGATATCAGACGTAACATTTGTTAACAACTTTGTAACAATTGTGAAAAAGTTCCCACTGACTCAGGGAACGCTGAAATTGGAGGTTATTTATGAACACAAATGGCAGAAGGTTGTGGAAGCATGCTGCCGGATGGCTGACAGGTATTATGGTGCTCAGCTCCGCATGTGGAACAACCGCTATGGCAAATGGTGTGATGCTGGTTGAAACGGCCAGTGTGGCAGATGTCCATGCAGAAGCTGATGATACCTCTCCGGTGCTGGCAACGTTATCAGGGACACAGGCTAAGGTCCTTGAGAACAGCGGCAGATGGATGAAGGTACAGGTCGGTGATATCACCGGCTGGGTGGAAAGCGAGCACCTGACAGACGGCAGTGATACATTAGATGATATCGCGCCGGTAAACCCGGAGGAAACACAGAATCCGGGCGATACGGAAGAGCAGACAGAACAGACACAGGATTTACAGACAGAAGAGACCCATCCCGCCGACACAGCCGCTCAGGACAGAATGTCTGAGAGCAGTTCGGACGGAGCCGATTCTGCGGCTGAGGATAACTCCGCGGCTGAAGAAGCGGCAAGGAAAGCGGCTGAGCAGACGCAGAAGGCCGCGGAAGAAGCGGCAAGGAAAGCAGCTGAGCAGGCGCAGAAGGCCGCTGAAGAAGCGGCAAGGAAAGCAGCCGAGGAAGCACAGAAGGCTG
>OGRS01001807.1_pt1 | contig 11124 bp, 10 predicted proteins | sample 1553561 | NCBI WGS metagenome assembly OGRS01 (sample SAMEA2580103, study PRJEB22360) | human gut metagenome | biome: human gut; feature: human-associated habitat; material: faeces | place: Denmark | collected 2008/2010
AAGCAATCCCTGCGATGAATACCATGATGCTTCCTTTAAGATTTTTATTCATGTTATTAATCACCTTCTCCAATAATGTGCGAGTACCAGTATAACACATTTACCAAAAAGACGTCATGACTCTAACACCATATTTTTATAAAATAATCTTTCTAAAAATTCTTTATTACACGAATACTAAAAAAGTTATAACTGCACCTAAGCAACCATAACTTCTAAATCATTATTGATGTATTTGTTTATTCACCACAACCAAATCACGTAGCGAAATCAAAATAACTGCTGCAATAATGAAAATCATTCCAAGAAAATCCATCGGGTAAAAAATTTCATGCATGACTGTTACTGAGAAAAAGACAGATGAAACTGGCTCGATGGCTGCAAGTAGACTTCCCTTGACTGCACCGACAATAGCTATTCCTTTTAAAAATAAGCTATAAGCAAAAACTGTCCCGACAATGATGATGCCAAACAATCCTAGCAAATTTCCTGGATTTAGTACTAAAGTGTATTGCCATGGTTTTACCAAAATTGGAAAAGCAACGCCACCCATAATCATGCCAAGACCAATCACCGTAAAGCTACCATACTCACGAATTAATTTCGCCGGCAAAATAATATAAAACGAATAGGTTACCGCAGAAAATAATCCCCAAGCAAAACCTACTGGCGTGATAGCTAAGCCATCTAGACGTCCGTGTGTTGCAATAATATATGTCCCCAAAATTGCTAAGATAATCGCCAGAACTTCACTTCCTCGTGGTAGTTGCTTTTTCCTAATCGAAACATACCCCAAAACAAGAATCGGTGCCATATACTGTATAACCGTTGCTGTTCCAGCATTGGTACTTTCGATTGCTCTTAGATAAGCGTACTGATTTAGCACAAGCCCAATCAAAGAAAATAGGGCAATACCACCAAGCACTTTTAATGACGTCACAGCCTTCAAAAACGTCTCACACTGATTGAGTGCTGCAATAGTCGTCATTATCACACCAGCAGTAATTAAACGCACGCAAGACAATAAATCGACATTCATTCCATGAGCCATCAAATATTGCCCAGAAACCCCAGAAATCCCCCAGAATATCCCTGCAACAAGAACCATAATAGTCCCCTTAAACATCTTATTCATCTTAACTCCATCTACCTTACCAAATAAAATTCAGCTCCAAGTATAACACATTTAGCAGCTAGAAAACACACCCATTCTCACACTTTTTGTAAAGTAATCTTTCTAAAAATTCTATCAGTTTTGTGCATTATAAAAAAACAGCACTTGCTGAGCTTTTGACCAACATCTGACCATTTACTAACTAAAAAAATCACCCCGAAGGATGATTTCTTAGTTATCTTAGTCTTCTTTTAATTTTGCCAACTCTTGGGCCAACAATGTAAGAGCAACTTGTGGGTTTGCTTTACCTTTTGTGGCTTTCATCAAGAATCCAGTGAAGGCTTTATCAGCATTACGTTTACCTGACTTGAAGTCAGCAACGGCAGCTTCATTGTCCTCAAAGATTTGATGGATAATTGGAATAAGCACTGCAGGATCAGAAATTTGAACCAAACCAGCTTTTTCAACGTATTCACGCGCAGAACCACCATTTTTAGCCAAGTGAACAAATACCTTCTTGGCAATTTTTGATGAAATGGTACCATCAGCGATGATAGCAAGCATTTCAACAAGGTTTTCTGGTGTTAACAAGATTTCAGAAAGTGTTTTGTTTTCACTGTTAAGGAATTGAGCCACTTCACCTTGCAACCAGTTAGAAACGTGTTTGGCATCACCACCAAGAGCTACTGCACTTTCAAAGAAATCAGAAGTTGCTTTTGTTGCAGTCAATTGGGCAGCATCATAAGCTGTCAAACCAAATTCATTAATGTATTTAGCACGACGTTCTTTTGGAAACTCTGGAAGAGTTTGACGCATTTCTTCAATCCATTCATCAGACACTTCATAAAGTGGTAGGTCTGGTTCTGGGAAGTAGCGGTAATCTGATGCACCTTCTTTGACACGCATCAAGATTGTTTCACCAGTTGATTCATCGTAACGACGAGTTTCTTGTTGAATTTGACCACCTGAGCGAAGTACTTGCGCTTGACGTTTTTGCTCGTAGATAAGTCCTTTACGTACATTGCTAAATGAGTTCAAGTTTTTCAACTCAGCTTTTGTACCAAATTCTTCTTGACCATAAGGACGAAGAGAAATGTTGGCATCCACACGCATAGAACCTTCTTCCATCTTAACGTCAGAAATACCAGTGTATTGGATAACTTCTTTAAGAGCAGTTAGGTAAGCGTAAGCTTCTTCTGGTGAACGCATATCGGCTTCAGATACGATTTCGATAAGTGGCACACCTTGACGGTTAAGATCAACATATGAGTAACCATCATTACCATGAGTGTTTTTACCAGCATCTTCTTCCAAGTGGGCACGTTCGATACGGATTTTCTTAGCTGAACCATCTTCAAGTTCAATTTCAATCCAACCATTGTATCCAATTGGTTCATCAAATTGTGAAATTTGGTAAGCTTTTGGATTATCAGGATAGAAATAGTTTTTACGGTCAAAGTGCATGTTTTGGTGAATGTCCATGTTAAGGGCTAGTGCTGCTTTAATACCAGCATCAATAACACCTTTATTCATAACAGGAAGAACACCTGGGAAAGACCAGTCGATAACGTTTGTATTGGTATTTTGGTCGTTACCAAAATGTGTTGATGTCGGTGAAAAAATCTTTGAATTAGTATTTAACTCAACGTGGACTTCAAGCCCGATGACTGTTTCAAAGTTCATTATTTGTCACCTCCAAAAATAACGGGTTGTTGTTTATGATAATCAGTTGTTGCTTCAAAAGCAGCGGCTGCTTGATAGATTGTTTCTTCACTGTATTTAGGACCAATCAATTGCATACCAACCGGAAGACCTTGAGCAAATCCAGCAGGAATTGAAATACCTGGAAGACCAGCCAAGTTAACAGGAATTGTCAAAATATCAGCCAAATACATAGAAACAGGATCGTGGTTAAGAGTATCTAAACCAAAGGCTACGCTTGGAGCTGTTGGACCTAAGATAAGATCGTAGTCAGCAAAGATTTTTTCGAAGTCACGAATAATCAATGTACGAACTTGACCAGCTTTTTTGAAGTAAGCATCATAGTAACCTGATGACAAGCTAAATGTACCAAGCATGATACGACGTTTCACTTCATCACCAAATCCTTCACTACGAGTGTTCACGTAGATGTCTTCAAGGTTGTTGTAATTTTCAGTGCGGTAACCATAACGAATACCATCGAAACGTTGCAAGTTTGAAGAAGCTTCTGATGATGCGATGATATAGTAAACGGCTACGCCGTATTTACTGTGTGGAAGACTAACTTCTTCAACAGTAGCACCAAGTTTTTCAAAGTGTTTAGCAGCGTTTAGAATTGTTTCTTTAACTTCCGGGTCAATACCTTCACCAAGATATTCTTTTGGAAGGGCAATCTTCATACCTTTAATATCTTGACCAATTTTACCAGTAAAATCAGGAACTTCACGATTAGATGACGTCGCATCTTTAGCATCATGACCGGTAATAACGTTCAACAATTGCGCATTTTCTTTAACAGTTTGGGCAAATGGACCAATTTGGTCAAGTGAGCTACCAAATGCAATCAAACCAAAACGTGAAACACGTCCGTAAGTTGGTTTCAAACCAACAACACCATTGAAGGCTGCAGGTTGGCGAATAGAACCACCAGTATCTGAACCAAGTGATAAACGAACTTGACCTGACGCTACTGCAGTTGCAGAACCACCAGATGATCCACCAGGAACTTTAGTTTGGTCCCAAGCATTTTTAGTTTTCTTGAAGTATGATGTTTCAGTTGAACCACCCATGGCAAATTCGTCCATGTTTGTTTTACCGATAACCACCATATCTTTGCCGTAAAGTTTTTCAACAGCAGTCGCATCAAAAATTGGTTCGTAGTTATAAAGCATTTTAGATGCTGCAGTTGTCAAGATACCACGTGTTGAAATGTTATCTTTAACAGCTAAAGGAATACCTGACATCACATTATCAGCGTCGATACCTTTTTCATCGATAGCTTTTGCTTGTGCAAGCGCAGCTTCTTCAGAAACAGTGATGAATGAATCAACAGCTGCTTCACGTTCTTTAATATCTTCAAGTGTTGCTTTTGTTAATTCAACTGCTGAGATTTCTTTATTGACAAGAAGATTGTGCAACTCATCAATTGATTTTGTATTAAATGACATTATGCATCTCCTCCGTCTTCTAAGATAGCAGGAACTTTAATATAGTAATTTTCAGATTGAGGCACGTTTTTAAAGAGCTCATCGCGATCGTCACCAGCTACTGCCACGTCTTCGCGCATAACAGTCTTACGATCTGCCATTGTCGTTGTTACAGGGACACCCTCTGTATCAACTTCGTTCAAGAGTTCTACCATATCGACAATCTTAGACAAAGTTGTCGCAAATTCTGTTGTTTCTTCTTCAGAAAATGACAATTTTGACAGATTTGCTACATGACGTACTTCTTCTTCAGAAATTTTCATCTCTATCTCTCCTTGATTAAATTAAATCGTAAACCAAATTTACAACATAGTCCCTAAAATTATACCACATTTTACTTTTCTTTAACATGTAAAAGAAAGGGAGAAAGCTCTTTCCAGAGAATTTTTCACACTTTTCTTCTAAAGCAAAAAAAGAAGTGGTTATCCACTTCTTTCAACTTAAATAATCTTTGCACCTAAAACATTTTTGAAATGATTTAAAGCAAATTGATGATTTTCTTGTGTTAAGCTTGCTACTGCCGCAGCAGGAATCTCAATATCATACCCAAGATTATAAGCATCGATAGCTGTGTGTAAAACACAAATATCCGTTAGAACACCTGTCAGACCAACCGTTGTGACACGACGTTCACGTAGTCGAATATCTAAGTCAGTCCCTGAAAAAGCAGAATAATGACGCTTATCCATCCAAAAGACACGTTGATCTGACTGGATTGTTTCATACAAGTCGGCTAGTTTACCATACAAATCACGTCCACTTGTTCCCTTGATATTATGCGGTGGGAACAATTTTGCTTCTGGATGAAAATCATCACCTTCATCATGAGCATCAATGGCAAAGAAGATATAGTCTCCAGCTTCATACGCTTCTTTAGTTACTCGGACAATATCATCTTCAATAGCTTGCGCTGGTTTTCCAGCAGTCAATTTACCATCGTCAGCTACAAAATCGTAGGTATAATCAATTGAAATAAGAGCTTTTGCCATTAATTATATTCCTTTAATTTGTCAAAGATACCTTCATTGATGACTTTAAGGTATGTACCTTTCATACCCAATGAACGGCTTTCGATGATACCTGCTGATTCCAATTTACGAAGGGCATTAACGATAACTGAACGTGTGATACCGATACGGTCAGCGATAACTGATGCAGTCAAGCGACCTTCAGTTCCGTCCAATTCACCCAAAATAGCAGATACAGCTTTCATTTCTGAATATGAAAGTGTGTTGATAGCCATGTTAACGGCTGTTTGTTTACGGATTGTTTCTTCAAGATTTTCAGTTTGAAGATTAAGCAATTGAATACCAACTACTGTAGAGGCGATTTCAACAAGGATTAAATCGTCTTCTGAAAATTCTTCATCGTTACGCCAAATGATAAGAGAACCAAGGCGCATACCACCACCATAGATTGGGGCGATTGTTGTCAATCCATCAGGATAGATATCTTTTGATTCAACTGGGAAAATTGTCAAATCATTATCTACAGACAAGTTAGCTTCAGTATCGTAAACACGACTAGCTGCTTTTACGTAACTTTCTGGGAATTGTTTTGCTTGAAAGAATTCCTCAACACGGTCAGTATTAGTTTTGTATTTCATTGCATAACCAAGAAGGGTTCCTCCCCCGTTGATAATGCAAGAGTTACAATCAATAATGTCAGCAAGTTGAGCAGCCATTGTGTTATATGGCAATTCAGTATCTAGGCTATCAACAGAGCGTTGCAAAATTGATGTAATCTTACGTGTTTTTTCTAATAAATTCGGCATTTTCTACTTCCTTTGCGTTATTTGCGTTACAATTATATCAAAGGAACCCTTATTTTGCAAACAATTATCAGAAAATTTCTGTATCTTCTGACATTTTTATAAGCGGATACTTTTTAACCTGAATTTAATTAAAAAAATTCATTAGAACGTTCGCTTTTAAAGCCTTATCAAGCTAAAAAAAGTGATATCATTCTAATGAATTAATCCTTAACGTTTGTACTGACTAAGAACGCGTGTTAGCTTCTCTTGAACCTCAGCTAATTCTTCAACACGTGGCAAATAGACAATTCGGAAGTGGTCAGGTTCATTCCAGTTGAAACCTTTACCTGGAACCAACATGACTTTTTCTTGTTTTAGCAGTTCTAAACAGAACTGTTCATCGTCATCAATTTGATACATATCACGGTCGATTTTAGGGAAAATGTAAAGTCCTGCTTCTGGTTTCACTGCAGACAAACCAGGCACTTCATTTACTGCCTTATAGATGAAGTTACGTTGTTCATAAATACGACCACCAGGAATCAAAAGTTCATCGACTGATTGATAACCACCTAGAGAAGTCTGAACAACATTTTGTCCTAAGACGTTTGCGCAAAGACGCATATTGGCTAACATATTAAGTCCTTCAATGTATCCTTTAACATTTTGTTTTGGACCTGATAGGACCATCCATCCAACACGGAAACCACAGATTCGGTGTGATTTTGATAAACCATTCATTGACACACAGAAAACATCAGGTGCTAAGCTAGCAATGGCAGTATGTTTTTTGCCATCCATAACCAAACGGTCATAGATTTCATCTGCAAAAATAATCAAGTCATTTTGACGAGCAATTTCCACGATTTCTTTCAAAAGGTCATCGGGATACAAAGCACCTGTTGGGTTATTTGGATTAATGATAACAATGGCTTTGGTATTTGATGTGATTTTGGATTTGATGTCATCAATATCAGGATACCAATTAGCTTGTTCATCACAAAGGTAATGCACGGCATTTCCCCCAGCAAGGCTGACACAAGCTGTCCACAATGGGTAATCAGGCATTGGCACCAAGACTTCATCACCATCATCAAGAAGGGCTTGAAGTGACATTGAGATAAGCTCAGAGACACCATTTCCTAGATAAATATCATCGATATCCACATGTGGAAATCCTTTTAACTGACAGTATTGCATGATAGCTTTACGAGCAGAAAAAATCCCTTTACTATCAGAATACCCTTCACTATTACGAGCGTGAGCAATCAAGTCACGGATAACCTCATCTGGCGCTTGAAAACCAAAGGCAGCTGGGTTTCCGGTATTAAGGCGAAGAATTTTCTCACCGTTAGCAATCATACGATTGGCTTCATCAAGAATTGGCCCACGAATATCGTATGCAACATGTTCTAGCTTTGAAGATTTATCAAATATTTTCATAGATTTTACCTCATTTCAAACATTATAAACTTTCCTTTACAATTTTTCAATCCAAGAAAGATTCGTTAATCGCAAAAAATAATCAAGATAACTGTCATTAGCTGCCAGCTCTTTTTCAATTTTCCGAACGCTAGTTGGGTAGTCTGTAATAATGCCGTCAGTACTTGTTTCTAAGTACCTTTCAATATCATCTTTAGAATTGATTGTCCAGACGTAGATTTTCTTACCATTTTGGTGAGCTTTACGCGCTAGAAGTTCATTGTAAGAGAAGTCTTCAATTGCATAAAAATCTACTTTTTGACTTGTAAAATCACCCAGTTGGAATGAAATGGTGTAACCAGACTGAATAGTAGAATCAAGCTTTTTGACCTTCTCAATGGTTTTTAAGTCAGCTGACATAACCAGATAAGAAGAGTCAACATGCAACTCTTTCATTTTATCCACAAAGAGTTGCTCATAATTGTCAGGTTCATTTCCAGTTGGTTTTAACTCCACCAACAACTTAATACCTAGTTGTTTCGCCTTAGCCACATAGTCTTCAAAAGAAACCAAGTGTGACTCATAACCATTTTGTTTTATTTTCAAACCAAGGATATCTTTAGCTTGAGATTGAGAAATCGTAATATTTTTCCCTGTCAGACGTTTAAGATTATCATCATGACTGACAATAAAATGGCCATCTTTTGATAAGATAATATCTAATTCTGAATAACTTGCTCCTGCCTTAGCAGATGCTTCTAAAGACTCTAAAGAATTTTCAACACCCTGAGAAAGCATGCCTCTGTGTCCGATAACCGCTAAATTTTTTGACGGGTCACCAGAAGCTTTCAAAGCGTTGTATGTAAAATTAATACCACCAATAAGCAGTAAAAGTCCAGTTAAAGCTAACATGCGATGTTGCTTTTTATTTTCTCTTATCGGCAGCTTTTGAGGAGTTTTAGGGTCAAAACCTTTTAATAAATAGGAAAGAAAAGCTAACTTGAAGACCAAACGTCCTGCAAAAAGAACACCCCAAACAAAAGATAAAAATAGCGTCTCAACCCAAAAAGTCTTCTCACTGCCATCAACCAAAGCTGCTAAGCTAATTCCTGCAGCACTTAAAAGGCTAATAATAGCTGTAATGATTATAACCACAAGACCAAAGCCTAACACTCGAAAGATTTTCCTACCCTTAGTCAACTGCCAAGATTCCTTCAATGAAACCGCAAAGCGATTGTATTTTTTAGTCACTGCCAAAGGAAGAGCGTAGATAAAACGAAGATTGAGGTAAGCAAAGATAGCATATAATCCAAAATAGATTATTTTCCCATTTGTAGACTTCGTCAGCTCTCCAGAAATAAAATTAGGGATATATAGATTTTCTAACAGAGCAGATGACACCAAAAATTCGATAAAAGGAATTGTTAATATCAAATAGAAGAGAAAAGCTAAAAAATGCCAACCTGAAATAGATTTAAAAAAATGACGGCTTCTTTCCTTAAAATAAAAAAGTCCCACTCCTAACTTAGCTTCCTTACACTCGATGATTTCTACTAATAAAGAGAATTCTAGATAAATCAAGAAAGCCAGCAACAAAAGATACACAAATAAGAGACCTAAGGTGAGTGGATTGGTTAAAAAACTTAAGAGATTATCCGTTGCCATTCCAGGAATATTTGAATTAATGAGAACAACTTTTAAAAGGAGAGCTAATAAATAAGCGCCAATTGTCGTCATTAAAAACTGGAGAATACTTGCTCTTAAGACATAAATATACTTGTGTTGATTCAAATCTTTTAAAACCAATTTTATATCTTTAATCATACTTTTCCTCACTTTTACCATTATAGCAAAAATATTCAGAAAAATTCCTTAAACGCTTTCATTTTTAAGACAAATAGGTTATAATACTTTTAGGGATATTTCTTTAGGTAAATGTAAGCGTTTAATGCTACCTTATCTTATCCCGTCTAGATTATTAAAATTATTGATATGGGCAGGAAGTTTGGAATGCGAAATGTTGTTACGTTTTAACAACAGACGGATAACTAACCTTAGTTCTCGATAAACCAAGATTTCTTACCAGTCCTATGTTTTCGCTTGATTTTACGCTCTTGCTAGCATAATTAAGGAGGCAGCTTATGTCACATCATTATGAAAAAATCCTAGTTGCTATTGATGGTTCTTACGAATCAGAATTGGCTTTTGAAAAAGGGGTAAACGTTGCACTACGTAACGGCGCAGAGTTACTACTTACACACGTCATTGATACACGCGCACTTCAAAGTGTTGCTACTTTTGACACTTATGTTTATGAAAAACTTGAACAAGAAGCAAAAGAAGTGTTAGATGACTATGAAAAACAAGCTCGCGACAAAGGTTTAACTAAAGTCAAACAAGTCATTGAATTTGGTAATCCTAAGACTCTCTTAGCACGTGATATTCCTGACAAAGAAGGAGCTGATTTAATTATGGTTGGGGCTACTGGTCTTAACACATTTGAACGACTTCTCATCGGTTCTTCATCAGAATACATCATGCGTCATGCAAAAGTCGATTTGCTAGTTGTTCGCGATAGCGAAAAAACATTCTAAGTCTTGAGTAATATCAATTCTCTTTAATAATAATTTTTAATCAACTATTCTATAATTACGAAAAAAACCAAGTTGGTCTAACGACTAGCTTGGTTTCTTTTTTTACGATTAAGTGATTTATGAATTTGTCGGTCCAATTCACGTTTGATAGCTGGTTCTGGTGCAAATTTTTCTTCCCAATCATCTGGTTTTAAAATCTTGTGAGTAGTCGGGTCAAAATGTGCCTGACCATCAGGGAAGATTTTTCCCATATTTGATTCATGAATAATATCAAAGAAAGGTTTTGGGTCAACTCCCATTAAAACAAAGGAACCATAAGTCAGGTATAACAAATCTGTCAGAGCATCCACCTGACCAACAAGAGGTGTTTCTGGGTGTTCTTTACTTTTAATCTTAGTCACGGCTTTATCAACAGCTTCGTGCAAGTTAGCCACTGACTGCTCGAAAGCTTCTGGATTTCCCTTACTTGTCGCATATAAGAACTCGACAATCTCTTCAACCTTGAAGTCTGAGCGATGATCAGCTTCTTCGACACCATAAAGCCGTGGTGTCTCACAAGTTTCTCCGTCCATTTGATGGTGGAAATCTTTGACTTTATTGAAGTTGTCATCTTGACTATCAAAGTGTTCACCAACTTCAACATGAATCAAACCGTAGTGAGCTAAGGCTTTTGAAATACCATCATTGTTGTTAGTATCTGTTGTATAAGTGGCGATAGCTTTTACAGATTCTTTGGCATTTCCCATAGCAACGCCAGTGCCGACACCAGATAACATTTCAATATCATTATCAGAATCACCAAAGGCCATGACCTCATCTAGGCTAAAGCCAAACATCTCACCGACTCGCTCAATTCCTTTGACTTTGGATTGTCCTTTTGAAATCAAGTCAACTGAATAAGGGCTACTACGTGTGACTTTAATATGAGGAAAAGCATTTTGAATATTAGCTGTTTCACCTTCAGTTGCCACAAACACCACTTGATAAATCGGTTGACGCACCTTTTTAATCACGTTTATCACCCACCCTCATTTGTATAAATGCTAATACTGC
>OGRS01001808.1_pt1 | contig 11119 bp, 6 predicted proteins | sample 1553561 | NCBI WGS metagenome assembly OGRS01 (sample SAMEA2580103, study PRJEB22360) | human gut metagenome | biome: human gut; feature: human-associated habitat; material: faeces | place: Denmark | collected 2008/2010
AATATTAAGTTATATTTTAATTACATTAAGTGCTTTTGGATATATAAATATATCTCCAACAACTTTAGATAAAAATATAGGAAAAGGAGCTTATGAAGAGTTTACTCTTTATAATAATACTAATATTCCTATGAGATATAAAATAGAAGCTTTAGCTTTGGATAATAAAACAGGGGAAGTAAAAAATATGGATGCTTGGGCAGAGATTTATCCTAAAGTGGTAAATGTAAAACCAGCTGAAAATAAGAGTTTTAAAGTTTATGTGAAAGCTCCAAAAGGAACAGCAGAAGGAGATTACGGAATGTTTTTAAATATTAGGCAAGTCAGTGCTCCAAAGCTTGAAGGAGAACTTAAAGATGCTGTAGGAGCAGGAATGATGGTTATGACTAATCTTAATATGGGAATATATGGTTATGTAGGAGATAAAGCTCCAAAAGTAGAAACAACTATTCCAATAATTGAAACAAGAAAAGATGGGAAATATCTTAAGATGGATATAGAGAATAAAAGTAATAGACTTGTAAGAATAAAAATTGAAGCAGGAGTAGGAAAAAATATTTTTTATCCAATAGGAGAAACAAGAATATTAAAAGATAAAATAATAATGCTTGATCATAAAATTCAAAGATTATCTGACAATGTAGAAGTAAAAGAGATAATAATAACAGATACAGAAACTAAAAAAATTATAAAGAAAGTAAATATTAATTAAGCTATATGTTTTTAGATTATAGTGCACGATAATCTAAAAATTATAAATATAAAATCTAAAACACTAGAATTTTAGGAGGAAAGAATATGAAAAAATTATTAATGGCTATGGCTATTTTAGCTGTAGGAGTAACAGCATTTGGAGAAGAAAAAGCATCAGCACCAGTAAAAGTAAGAGCAGAATTAGTAAAACAAAATATAGTAATCTCTGACATTAATGGAAGACCTATACTATTAGATTTTGAAAAAATTTCAACAACTCAAAAAACAGATAAAAATGCTTTTGTTGATTTTAAAGTAGAAGCCACAGGAACAACAGCAAACTTTACAGGAATAACATTAGAGTTAGGAAAATCAAATGCTGCAACTACACCTGATACAGTTACATTAACAAATATAGATGCTTCACTTACTACTAAAAATACTATGATAGCTAATTTAAAATTAGATAAATATGATGGAACAGTAGATAAAGGATTAACACAAGGTGGAGTTATTCATACTGGAAGAATTAATGGAACTATAAAAGCAGATCAATGGGGTTCTGATGCAGCTAATACTGGAGTATATGAAGGACAAACTGAATTAAAAGTTACAGTAGCAGGAGCTTAATAGGTAATAAATTAAATAACTAATACAATAATTATAAAAAGGGGTAACAATATTACCCCTTTTATTATAACAGGGAGAAAGATGAAGAGGATAGGATTAGTAATTTTATTGTTATTAAATTTGACAAAACTTTATGGAAATGATTTTTCTACATTTTCAATATCTGATAAAATAATTTATTTTGAAGAAAATGAAAGTGAAAGAGAAGAGATATATACACTTAAAATAAAGGGACAGGCATGTAATTTTTCCTATCCTGTAATTAATGAAAATGGTGAATATTATCTTTCATTATTTAGTTTTTTTGATTCTATAGGATTTACCAATTATGAAAAGGGTAAAGGAAAAGTAATTCTTTTATTAGGAGAAAATAATGTAAAAAAAGAGATAGATTTTAATAAGATGAAAGAAAAAAAGGATTATTTTTTTGAGAGAGGAGAGTATTATTTAAATAGTAAAATTTTTAAAGAGTATTTATTAGAGGATTATAGATTAGATAGAGAAAAATTAATTTTGAATATTATACCTAATTTCACACTACCTAAAGAAATAGGTTTTATTATAGATGCAAGAGAGCAAGAATTACTTAATAAAAAGGCTAAAAATACACTTTATTATAAAGGTGATAGAAAGTTAATAGATGCTGGAAATGTAAGAGTAAATCTTGAACAAACATTTGATAATAGTAGTGGTGCAAAAAAAAGTTCAGATTGGGATGGATATTTAGAATATAGTGGTTCATTTCTTTATGGAAATTTGATCACAGATTATGATTTAAAAGAAAAGAAATTTGGAGATTTTGAAATTACTTATTCAGATTTATTAGAAGATTATAAATTAGAAGTTGGAATATATGGAGAAGATAGAGAGAAGGGGTTGTCTTTTAACAAGGATAAAGGATATTTTGATAATGGTAGAGAGTATATTATAAGAGAAGATGTTCCCCTTGGAAGTCGTGCAGAGTTATTATATAACGAAATACCAATTGAAATAGAATATGAAGAAAATGGGCAAGTTGTTTTTGCTAATACTTTATTAAAAGATGGAAGAGAATTTTTAATAAGAATATATGCTCCTGATGGAAAAATTTATGAAAGAACAATTAAAATCAATGAAGATTATAACCAACAAGAAAAAGGAGAATTTGGTTATGATATTTATATAAGAGAAAATAAAGAAGCTCATAGAACAGAATCAGAATGGAATATTTATTATGGGTATACTAATAATTTAACTTTAGGTTTTGGATATAATCAAACTCCTACATTATTAGAGGGGAAATACCTTTCTGAAAAAAGTGTTAGTACAGAGTTAATCTACTCAGACATGTTCTATAGAAATCCTTTTACTTTTGATTATGAATTTACTAAAGGATTAAATACAGCTAAAAATTCTTTTCAAGCTGAAGAGAGTAAATATATTGATAAAAAATATAACTGGCAACATAAATTTTTATTTGATACAGATATAAAAAAATTACATATAGATTATGAGCATTATGAGAATGGGAAATATTATGATGCAAGACAGGAACAATATCTTGATTTAGAATATGATTTAACAGATTCAATATCATTAATATATAACTTAGAAAATAAAAAGTTTTATGGAGAAACTGAAAAAGAAAGAGATTATTATTATGGATTAGAGTTTAGTGATACTTGGAAATCTTTATTAGTAAGTTATGATTTAGAAAAGAATAAAGCAGGAGAAACAATTCATGGACTAGATTTTTATTATACAGGGTTTAGAAGTGTTATAGCCAAACTTGAAAATGATTGGGATGAAGATGGTTATTATACAGGAGAATTTACTTTAATGAATAAATCTTGGAATGATGTGATGGAGTATTCTTTAGGGTTAAAATATGATAAAAAAGATAGAGAAGTATATACTTTTGAGTTTACATTGAAATTAGATAACTGGTTGGAAATAGGAACTCTTCTTGAAAAAGATAGAAATAGGAAACTATATATAGGAGTTGACAGAGTATTTAATTTAAAAAATCCTAAAGAAAATATGAACTCTCTAGAAAATGCAATAATTAAAGCTGTTGCATTTATTGATGGAAACAATAATAATAAATATGATAAAGGAGAAGCTCCAGTATCAGATGTGTTAGTTGAGTTTGGAAATAGAAGTATAGTAACAGATGAAAATGGAATAGGATATATTTATGGAATACCAAGTTATATAGATTATGAATTAAAAATCTCAAGTGAACGTCCAAGTTTTAAAACAGATTCAAATATTATAAAAGTAAGAGGAATAGGAAGTTCTGAAATAACAGCGTATATACCTGTAAAACCTATGATATTCTTTACAGGAAATATTGCTATTACTGGGGTTACTGAAAGAGAAGAGGATCTTATTTTATCTGAACTAGAAATAACAGTAACTAATGAAGAACAGAAATTTTGTAAAATATTCCATCCAGATTATGAAGGGCAGTTTTATCTTTATGATATAGTTCCAGGAATTTATAATATGGCTTTAAAGTATAAAGGAAAAGATTTTAAAATAAAAGATTATTTGAAAAAGATGGAATTAAATTATACTGATAAAAATCATGGAGACCTTGAGTATAATTTTATATTAGAGGAGGAAAGTAATTAATGAGAAAATTATTAGGAATACTTATGATATTTATAGGGATTAACATAATAGGTGTAGATGAAGCACCTATTATGCCTATGATTCCATTATTACCTGCTATACCAAATAAACCAGAAGTTGAAGGAGAAACGCAAAAAAGACCTTTAGAAACAAAGACAATTATAATGGGAATGGAAGTAGAAGTTATTATTCCTCTTGAAATCATATCTGATATTGAAATACAAGCTATGATTATAGATGATCAAGAAGTAGAAGTTCCTTTTGAAATAGAAATGAACAAAGAACCTGACAAAAAAGATTTTTATAAATTAAACTTTACTGAAAATGAAATAGATATAGATGACGATGGACAAGATGATACTTATATTTATTCAAGTAAATTTATAAATTCTAAAATAGAAAAAGATAATAAAGTTGTAATAAAAGGAAAAAATATATCAAAAGAGGGTTACCATCAAAAAATTATCTATATAACAGTAGAAACTCATGATTAGGGGGAAGTATGAAAAAAATAAATTTAATTGTAATTTTTATTTTAATTTCTATTGTTTCTTTTGGACAAATAAAAGTAGAAATTCATAAACATATGAGATTTAAACAATTAAATACAAGAAGTATAGGACAAAATATAGCTGGAGAAGGAATAATAGAAATTATTGCTGATGAAGAAGATTTTGGAAAAGTTATAGAGTTGACTTGTGTAAAAAATTGTTTAATGACAAATGGAAAAAATGTTATACCTGTTGAAAATTTTTGTGTTGAAGAAAAATTTGAAAAGTTTGAACTAAAAAATAAAACAACTCTTATAAAATGTTTTGCCACAATAGATAAGAGAAAAATAGCTAAAAGAAAAATTGATTCAAGAATGTTAGAGGGAGAGTATAAAGGAGCTATGCCATTAATGATAGCTATATATGAAAAAGAGAAAGAAAAAATAAAAGGAGAAAAAGTCGAATGAAAAATTTAAAAAATTTATTTTTATGTGTAATATTGATATTTATGTCTTCTTTAACTTTCTCATCTAATGAAAATTCCAAAATATATCTTAATGAAAGAAGAAGAGAACCAGCAAAAATGACTATAGGAGTCACTAAATTAAAAACAAAGGAACTTCCTATGAATTTTGATGTTAAAAATAAAATTATTTATACAGAACTTCCTCAAGAATTAAATGAAAATGATTTAATATATGTTTCTGAAACTCTTGATGAAATACCATCTACTTCTACTACAAATGGAAGAAAAAGCATTAATAATATAAAAAAGTATCTTACAAAGGAAGTTAAATCTTCATCAAACTTTAATTATCAGATTATAAAAGGAAATAAAGAAACTGGAATTGAAGAAGGAAAAAGATATCTTATAATAAAATGTAAAAATGCACTTAAAAGTGTGTATATTTATGTTGTAGAAAATGGAAGCTATAAAGTAAAAAATATTTATAGAGGAAGTTTTAAAACTCAAATTTCTACTTTTACAATAGATGTAGGGCAAGGAAATGTAACTTTTGATGGAAATAAGATATTATATACTAAAGAAATTCTAGGAACTTACAATATAACAAATACAGGAGTTATTTTTACAAGAACTTTAGATGGAAAAAAAGTAGAAAATCCTGATTTTATAAAAGTAAATACTCCTAATAAATTTTTAAATAATGAAAAAGATAAAGCTGATAAAATAGAAATTATATCAGATAAGGGTAATAGCACAGGGGAAAAATATTATAATAATGAAGTATTTGATTTATCTCTTAATATTACTAATGGAAATATAAGAGTTTATACAACATCTGATAGTTCAAAAGTAAATTTTGATTTAAAATTAACAAATTGGGATGGAAGTGCTATAAACGAAAAAATTACAATACAATATATAGAAGAAAAATTTCTTATTCCAGATAATACAGTTGCAACTCAAACTATAAATATTTCTATTCCTGCTTTCACAGTAGAAACTAATAATACTACAATAGATATTTCAAATCCAATAGTTAAATATGAAAAAGATGATACATATTTGGGTATTGTAAAAGTTGGAACAGAGGGAACAAAAACATTGTCTTCAAGCGGAGGAGATTACTCTATAAATAACCCTTGGATTAAAGCGGATAATCCTGCTGTGTATGACGGAAATATGCTTGGAAAACACAGAGTTCTTATTACCAGTGGAGCTAACAGATATGAGGGAAATACAGGAAGCAACGGTAGTTCTCTTACTGCTATTTTAGGAGCAGGAGAAAAAAATAAACTGATGTGGAAATATTTTGGAGGAACAGATAAAACTACAGCTTTTGGTGTAGATGAATATGATTTTATTGGTGGAAGTTATAATGTAAAAATACAGCATTTTAATAAAGATACAAATGAAGTTTTCAAAGTTTACAACTATACAGTAAAATTACCTGCTTTTGACGGAACTGTATATCTGGATAAAACTTTGGAAATAGGAAAAAATGCAAAATTTGAAAAAGAATATGAAATCTTTTCAGCTCCAAATGGAAAAATTTTACTTGGAAGTACAGGTTTAAAATCTCTGGACAGAAGAATTACTTATACTCAAAACGGAGGAGACGGAGTAAGTGTTAGACTTCTTACTCAAAATGTTATTCTTAAAAAAGAGGGAACAGAATATACTTTAAGAGGAACTCTTACTATTGAAGATAATGGCAGTATCAACAATCAAGTAAGAGGAGCAAATAGAGAAGATACAAGTGCTAGAAGTGGAAATGTTTATCTGACACTTACTCCAAGCGAAGAGGAAAAACTTGTAAGCGGAGGAAAATATCATATTCTCACTGCTGACAATAAAGAGCCATTACAAATAGGAGTAAAAGCTGACACAGGAGAATTTTTAAAAACTGTTTCTGAATTATGGCTTGTTACAACTGAAAAATATAATAAAGTTAATATAAACTTTAAAAATGATGGAATGCATTTAATAAATGATAAAGGTTGGATAGATTATATCAATGGAACTATTTCTGGATATACAGGAAATTGGGGAGAAATAACAGGAGCAATACGTGAAATTCCTCTAGACACTACAGAAATATATCTTCTTGATGGAATGGGAAGAAAAATAATTTCAGGAAACAGCTGGACTGGAGAAGTACCTATAGGAAAAAGTACAGTGACAGTAAATTTTGATGGTACAAATTTAAAGTTTGGTGTTAAAGAGGGGCACTATTTTGTAGGAGAAAAAGGAAAATTCTTCTTAAGATATGTAGATACAAAGAATAATAAATATCTAAAAATAGAGGAAGTTGATGTTGAATTTATTTTAAATAAACTTACTTCAGATACAACAATAAGATTTTTAAATCCTATGATGGCAGAACCTGAAGCTTTAGGTACTGGAATTTGGCCTAGAGGAACTGTAACATTTGGAGCTATTGCAAATGGAGAGGTAATTACTACTGGAAATCATTCATATACTCATAGCGATGCAAAGCAATGGTGGGAAGTTAAAAATGCTTATCCTTACAGAACAAGAAAAATAGATTATGAGGTTTATAATAAAGATGGAGTTTCACTTGGTAAAATAAATACTAAATCAAAACAGATTACAGCTACTCCAAATCAAGTTTCATATTATATTATTGGTTTTGAACCTAAAAATATAGAAATAGGAATACATTCAGGATATGATGGAAATAGAGTAAATGACGTTATCTATCTTGTTGGAAAAGATGCTAATGGAACTGTTGTGAGATATGAAAAAATAAATATTGAAATAGATGAGTTTGAACCAAATGCTTATGGATTTTTAGCTCCTGTGGAAAATGGAGTGGTTATAGAGAATAAAGAAGGACAAGTTGGAACAGGAATAGAATATTTAAGGGATAGTGTAACAGAAAATGTTTTAATAGATTTAGGAACAAACTTCCGATTTTATTCAAGATTTAAAGGTATTATTGAATGTATGCAATCGCAAGACCTTGATTTAAATAGTGTTGGTGATGTTATTATAAAACCTGTTGGAGATAATACAATAACAATAATTGGAAAATTAAAATTAGTAAAAGGACTAGAGAAGGTAACAAATATTACAATGCCTGAAACGAAAAGTTTAGGTATAGAGTCAAGACCTGAGTATTATAGTCTAAAAGTTGAAGTATCTCCTGAAGAATATAAAAAATTAAATATGGGAACACAATATCAAGTATTTAAAAATAATAATGACTATCATACTTTGACAATTGGTTTAAAAGATAGAGTAACTTCTCCTCTAAGAAAAGATTTAATAATGGATAAACCTTTAAACTTTAAAACAAGTAGTTCATCACTAGAAATAAAAGTTCAAAATGATATTCTAGATTTTGGAAAAATAAATCTTAATGAAAAAACAAATGGAACAAATATTATAAGAGAAGGTTATACCTATGTTACTGTTATAGGAAATGGAATTAATGATTTTTCTATAACTCCAAACAATAAACAGATGGGAGAAACAGAAATATATTTAACAAATGTAGATGGATCTCAAGATACTACTAAAAAATTACAAGTAAGCAGATTAAAAGCTGAAAAAGTTTCTGAAAGACAAACTGCAGATAAATTAATAAGAGTTTATAACTTAAATGGAATTGTAACTGTTCCTAAGGACAGTGTTGTAGGAGAATATACAGGACAGACAGTTGTAAATGTTACTATAATAAATTAAAGGAAAAGTGAGAAAAAATGAGCAATAGATTAAAATTTATATTACTGGGAATGATTTTGGCAAATGTAAATGCTTTGGCAGAACTTCCAAGTTTTACTGATAAAGAAAATTCAGAACATTATTTAACAGGAAAAACAGAAGTATTTGTAAGCGGAATAGACAGCGTTGAAGTTGATTGGAAAAATCACGGAGAAAGCAATAAAAATGGAAAAACTCCGTTGAAAACAGCTTTCTGGGCAGAAAACGGCAGTATAATAACAAACAGTGGAAATATCAGCAGTACTGATTACAATACCACAACTGAAATTCCTTTTGCTCTTATAGCAGGTAAACCAGAAACAGAATTAGAGAGAGAAGATACATTAATAAATTTAGATAACAGCACTTTAAATAATAGAGAAAATGGAAATATAAAACTTGGAAGTTTAGATCATAATACTGGAGTATATGTTTCTCTTTTAGATTTGACACCTAATATATTTGCAGATTATAGAAAAAATTTAATTCTAAGTAAAAACGGAAATATAAAAAATAGTGGTAGTTTAGAAACAAATGGAGACACTTTCAGATATACACTTGGTCTTGGTCTAGAATTACTTACATACAATGCTATAAATTATGAAAAAAATGTTATTAATATGTCAAATGGAATTCTGGAAAATGGTAAAAATGGAAATATAATTTTGGGAAGAGATTTAAATCCAAAATTAGAAAAATATGTTGACATAGATCTTGCTAAGTTAGGACTTCATTACAACAGAGAGGTTAACGGTATAAAAGCCAATGGAAGCACAATTACAAATAATGGAACTATTTTTGTAGGAGGAGACCTTTATGATGCAGGAGATAATAATATAGATACAGGAATAGGATTAGATTTACTTGGAGCTGATTTTATAGGAGAACATAAAAAATATGGAGTAAATCTTGCAAATGGAACTTTATTAAATACAGGAATAATTGAAGTAGAAAGAGATTACACTAAAGCAAAATTAAAAGACGGGGATATTGTAGAGCTAAAATTAATAGGAAATGGTGCTATATTAGATTTAGGTCTTCTGTCATTCAGTCATATGGACGAATATAGTGTAGGAGTTAATTTAGATAATTCTGCTCTTGAAAATAACAGCGGAACTATTAAAGTTGGAGCGAACAGTAAAGGAAATCTTTTAGATACTTCTTCCACAGGGGCAATAGCTATAATTGGAAATAATAATTCTCAAATTAATTTCACAGGAAATAGTATTATTGATTTAGAAGGAGCAAATGTTTATGTTTCAAGTTTAACTAAAAATAGTACTGTAATTTTTGATGGAATAACTAATATAGATGTAAACAATGGAACTAAAAGTGATAAAATAAATAAAAAATTATTAAATGCAGATAAAGGGTCAAAACATATTGTTAAAGGAACTCTTGATATTAATGGAAGTTTTGATAATACTGATGGAAATATTGAAATATCAAGTGGTGGCTCTGTAGGAGGACAATCATTAGGAAAAATTATTGTCCAAGATAAATTTTTATTTAATGAAGATATAAAAATAAATACTTCTAATATGTTAGGTTTTTCTCAGGAAGAACTTGCAAAATTTTCTAACCAGTCTTTAATAAGTGCAGGGGAGGGAATTTCAGGAAATGGAGAGCTTGTATCAAATAGCTTTCTTTTTGATGTTACAATAAAAAAAGAAAGTGAAAAATCTAAGTTAACAAAAGACATAAATAACTTAGAAGAAATAAAACTAGGAAGTATTAAAAGAAAAGACTTTAATCAAATAGTTGATAATAGTAGTCTTGGAAATCTTCTTGAAAATTCTTATGAGAATTTTACATCTGAACAAGAAAAAATTTATGAGCAATTAGCTTCAGCTAATAATGAAAAAGAATTTCTACAACAATTAGATGAAATAACAGGAAGAAAAAATGTAAATACACTATCAGCTCAAGTCTATGATATTACTAAAGATTTAACAGAAAATTATAGGGAACTTATTAGAGGGAATACTAAAGAAGGAGTATATTTTAAATATCTTAATAGTGACTCTAAATTTTCTAATACAGCTATTGCAGAGGGATTTGAAAGAGATAGTCATGGAATAATTGTAAATCTTAATAAAAATATAAATGAAAAATTAAGAACAGGTTTAGGATTTGGTTATTTAAAATCAAATGTAGACTATTCTCCTAGCTCAAGCAGCAATAAAATAGAAACTTGGAATGTAAGAGGATATTTAGATAGAAATATTAAAAATATAAATTTATTAACTGATTTTTCTTTTGGATATAATAATATTGATAATAATAGAATTTCTAGTGGGATTTTGAATAAAGGAGAAGCAAAAGTATATAGTTTTGCTTTTAATAACTCTTTATATAAATAATCATCCTTACCCTTTAATAATGGTACTGTTTCATTTAAAAAGCCTTTATCTATTTCTATCTCTTCCCATATTTCATCATTTTCAGCAATAATTATTGTGTTAGCTCTTAAATGGACTTCATAATATAAATCTTC
>OGRS01001810.1_pt1 | contig 11115 bp, 7 predicted proteins | sample 1553561 | NCBI WGS metagenome assembly OGRS01 (sample SAMEA2580103, study PRJEB22360) | human gut metagenome | biome: human gut; feature: human-associated habitat; material: faeces | place: Denmark | collected 2008/2010
CGCAGGGCAATACCTCGTATCACAGCCAGAATCCGGCATATAAATATGTGGTTGTAAGGAAGGGTTACGAACACCCTGAAATTGCCGCGAAGATGATCAGTGTAATGTTTGACAAAATCCGCTATGAGTGTGATTCGTCCGAAGAATTTGAAAAATATTATCAGTTAAATGTAGAACCCACGGCAAGACCGCTGGCAATCAATGTGGATTATAACAATGCGCTGGAGCTGTGCTATGAGGATATTGCGGCAGTTTTTTCCGGCGAAAAGCAGGAAGACGATTTAAAGCTGCTTGAAAAGTCTTATTATACTGCGTGTAAAAATTATATGGAAAATAAAGAATCTGCAGGAACCGATGCGTGGGCGGCGTATATGACACGGATTAAAGCGTGTGAGGCAATCCGGGAAGGCTCAGTGATTACAGTACCGTCCTTGTATTTTAAAACCACTAAAACCATGAAGTCGGAGTGGTGGAAATTAAAGGAAAATGAAAAAGAAGCCTATTTAAAAATCATCTGCGGCGAAGAACCGCCGGAATATTTTGATATCTTTGTGCGGTCATGGCAGGAAAATGGCGGCGCACAGATTACAGACGAAGTAAAAGCCGCCCTTGCGGCAGAATGAGGAAGATTTTGGAAAAACTAGAAGTATTAAAGAAGGTATTTGGTTACGACAGTTTCAGGGAAGGCCAGGAAAAAATTATTGATGCGATTCTGCGGGGGCAGGACGTACTGGGCATTATGCCGACCGGCGCGGGAAAATCGATCTGCTATCAGGTTCCGGCGCTGATGTTTCCGGGAATTACGGTAGTGGTATCGCCGCTTATTTCCCTGATGATTGACCAGGTGAAAGCATTAAACGATGCCGGAATCCATGCGGCATATATAAACAGTGCCCTGACGGAAACACAGATTACAAAGGCACTCTACAATGCAATGTGCGGGCGGTATAAAATTGTATATGTTGCACCGGAACGCCTTGAAACCGACCGCTTTCTGGAATTTGTCATGAATGCCGATATTTCCATGATTACAGTCGATGAAGCGCACTGTATTTCCCAGTGGGGACAGGATTTCAGACCGAGCTATCTAAAAATTGTCAATCTGATAAAGCGATTTCCGAAACGTCCCGTTGTCAGTGCATTTACGGCAACGGCAACGCAGACGGTTAAAGAAGATATCCAGTGTATTTTAGGACTGCAGAATCCGGAAGTATTAATCACCGGATTTGACAGGAAAAATCTGTATTTTGAAGTGCGCAAAACAAAGCAGAAGGATGCCGAAATTCTGGATTATCTGGAAAAACACAAGGGCGAGAGCGGTATTATCTATTGTTCTACAAGAAAAAATGTGGACAATGTATATCTGATGCTGCGTAAAAACCGCATTGCTGCGGCGCGCTATCATGCGGGTCTGGACAATGACACCCGCAAAGAAAGCCAGGAGGATTTTATCTACGACAGGGCGCAGGTGATTGTGGCGACCAACGCATTCGGCATGGGCATTGACAAATCCAACGTGCGTTTTGTCCTGCATTACAATATGCCCGCGTGTATTGAGAATTATTATCAGGAGGCGGGGCGTGCCGGACGTGACGGTGAGCCTGCCGAGTGCATTTTGTTTTATTCGCCGCAGGATGTGGTTATTCATGAATTTCTGATTGAACAGAAAGGGCAGAATACTGAATTTACGCAGGACGATTTAGATGTTATCAGAGAAAATGATATCCGTCGTTTAAATAAAATGCGTTTTTACTGTGCAACTAAAGAATGTCTGCGGGAATATATGCTCAATTACTTCGGGGAGTATACAAACCGCAGGGAATGTGGCAACTGCGGCAACTGCAATGCTTCCTTTGAAGAAAAAGACGTTACGGTGCTTTGCAGGGATATGATCGCCTGTATCCGGGAGAGCGGACAGCGGTATGGAATGGGAGTGATTATGGGCATTTTAAGAGGTTCAAATACCGCAAAGTTAAAAAGCTACGGTGTCAGCCGCTATGAAACCTTCGGAATCCAGAGCAAAACAAGCGAAGCGCAGCTAAAGGCGGTTGCAGAAGAACTGCTTTTAAAAGGGGACTTGACAGAAACGCCGGACATCTATAGAATAATCAAGCTGGATAAAACATGCGAAGAACTTTTAGATGAGGGCGCTTCTTTTTCAATCCGCTGGTCAGAACGGACGGAAAAAATGGCAGAGGCAAAGGTCAAAACGGCAAAAAGCCGTGCAACCGATACGCTTTCGCCAAAGCAGCTTGCGCTTTTTGGTGTGTTAAAGCAGCTGCGTCTGACACTTGCAAGAGAAGAAAATTTACCGCCGTACATTATCTTTTCGGATAAGACACTGATTGACATGTGTCATAAAATGCCGCATACACAGCAGGAGATGCTTGATGTCAACGGTGTCGGTGAAAATAAATTTGCACGGTATGGAGAAGCATTTATCCGGTGTATTACGCAGAACAGTTGATTGTTTTGTAAGAATTTTTTACGGAGGTTTCTCATGACAAAGAATATGACAGAGGGTTCACCGATGAAGCTGATTCTGGGATTTTCCATACCTATGCTGTTTGGTATGCTGTTCCAGCAGTTTTATAATCTGGTGGATACCATGATTGTAGGAAAAACGCTGGGCGTTGATGCGCTGGCCGGTGTCGGTGCAACAAGCAGTATCAACTTTATGATTATTGGATTCTGTATGGGCGTGTGCGGTGGATTTGCGATTCCCGTGGCACAGCAGTTTGGTGCGCAGAAATATGAACAGCTCAGGCGCTATGTATACAACGGCTATTTGTTAAGCATTGTATTTTCTATTGTGCTGACGGCGCTTTCCGTCTTTTTCTGCCGGAATATTCTGACGGTAATGCGCACGCCGGAGAGCATTTATGAATATGCGTATGCGTACATTGTCATTATTTTTGCCGGGATTCCGACCGTATTCTTATATAATATTGTATCGAGCATTATCCGTGCACTGGGGGACAGCAAGACACCGGTCATCTTTCTGGTGTTTTCGGCAGTGTTAAATATTATTCTGGATTTTGTATTGATTCAGGGACTTAAAATCGGTGTCGCGGGAGCAGCTGTGGCAACCGATATTTCACAGCTTGTATCGGGTGTTGCCTGTCTGATTTATATGAATAAACGCTACGAGGTTTTAAAGCTTTCGGCAAAGGACCGCAGGGCGGGAAAACGGTATATGATCAATCTCTGCATGAACGGGATTCCAATGGGGCTTCAGTATTCAATTACGGCAATCGGCAGTGTTATTTTGCAGACCGCCGTCAATACGCTCGGTGCAACGTATGTAGCAGCGATGACCGCCGGCAGTAAGATTTTTACATTTACGTGCTGTCCGTTTGATGCGCTCGGTTCCACTATGGCAACCTACGGCGGGCAGAATGTCGGTGCGGGCAAATTAAAGCGCCTTGGAAAAGGAATCCGTGCAGCAGGCATTATCGGTGCGGTTTACAGCGTGGGTGCGCTGATACTGCTGTATTTCTTTGCCGATTACATCGCCCTGCTGTTTGTCGATGCAAATGAAGTGGAAATCATTCATCTGACATATCAGTTTATTTTATATAGTGCGCTGTTTTATATTCCACTGACCTTTGTCAATGTTGTGCGTTTCTGCATACAGGGTATGGGCTTTTCGGTATTTGCGATTCTTGCAGGCGTATTTGAAATGGCGGCAAGAACCTTTGCTGCAGTCCTGCTTGTGCCGAAAACGGGCTACACCGGTGCATGTCTTGCCAATCCGTGTGCATGGATAGCCGCCGACATCTTTCTGATACCGGCATTTATTTACTGCTGTAAGCGGCTGGAAAAAAGCACGCGCAAAGGCAGAACGGCGATGAGCGTGTAAAAAAGTATCTTCCTTACCGGGTAAAACCAGCAGGGAAGATATTTTTTGCCTTTTTACATACATTTCAAAAAAATTCACGGATATTTTACTGTAATAAGGTAGTAGATTTTACAAAGTCTGGGATAAACTAAATAATATAAAGAGCGAAAACAAACAACCCTGTTGGCAGATGAGAAATCGCCTGCGCGAGTTTCTCATCGCCACCTCGCAACAAGGTTGCTCGGAAAATCGGAATGGAGGAAATATGCCATCAACATATGCACATTACAGAATGGGGCAGGAGGTTTATCGTAATCTCACAGGAAAGCCCAAACAAATTATAGAAAAGTACAAGGAATTATATGATATCGGACTGCATGGACCGGATATTTTGTTTTATTACAAACCGCTCTTTGCCAATCCGGTCAATCAGGTCGGATATGCGATGCACGACCGTCCGGGCATTGAATTTTTCAGGCAGGCATCCTTGGTGATGCAGAAAGCGGAAAATAAGGAAGCGTGTGAAGCGTATATTTACGGCTTCTGTTGTCATTTTGCACTGGACGTCAGCTGTCACGGCTACATTGATGAAAAAATTACGGAAAGCGGGGTCAGCCATACGGAAATCGAAGTGGAATTCGACCGTAAATTAATGCTGACGGACGGGTTTAATCCGCTGACACACAATCTGACGGGGCATATTCATCCTACTTTGAAAAATGCCGAGGTTATCAGTCTGTTTTATAAAAATGTAACGCCACAGCAGGCAGAGCAGGCATTACAGGGCATGATTACCAATAATAAACTTTTAATAGCTCCATCCTATTTTAAGCGTTTTTTGATTTACGGTCTGTTAAAGGCAACGGGAAATTATAAGGAAATGCACGGTCTGTTAGTCAATTACAGCGAAAATCCGCAATGCACGGACAGCACCCAGATGCTGATGCAGCTCTACCGCGATGCCGAAAAGCTGGCGGAGCGGTTAATTGATGAGTATGAGGACAGCGCATCGGGAAAAATTCCGTTCGATAAGCGGTATGGTCTGACCTTTGGCGGTAAAGAAAAAGATGTGCCGCTGGAAATGTGCGGGTAAACAAACGGCAGAACGTATATCACTTAGAAATGGAGCAGAAAATGGGAAAGAAATTAACAAAAAATGAAAGAAACTGGATTTTGTATGACGTGGGAAACTCAGCGTTTACACTGCTGATTGCGACAATTTTACCGATTTATTTTAATTATCTGGCGGGCAATGCCGGAATTTCATCGGTGGACTATCTGGCATATTGGGGATATGCGGCATCGGTTGGCACGATTCTTGTAGCACTTGCAGGTCCGGTGCTCGGAACCATGGCGGATACCAAAGGGTTTAAAAAGCCGATTTTTACGGCGGCGATTTTAACCGGTGTGATTGGTTGCGCATTGCTTGGTCTGGCAAAGGGTTGGCTGTTGTTTCTGGTTATTTACATTATTGCAAAAGTCGGATTTTCAAGCAGCCTGATTTTTTATGATTCCATGCTTGGTGATGTGACAGACGAAGACCGCGTGGACTATGTTTCTTCGGCAGGGTATGCATGGGGATATATCGGAAGCTGTGTGCCGTTTATTGTCTGTCTGGTGCTTGTGCTTGGCAGCGGAAAAATCGGTATCAGCATGGAAATGTCAATGATGATTGCATTTTTAATTATTGCCGCATGGTGGCTTGTGATGTCGCTTCCGCTGTTAAAAGGATATGAACAGAAATTTTATGTGGAAAAGCAGAAACACGCGGTAAAAGAAAGCTTCTGCCGTCTGGGACAGACCTTTGGCAATATCCGCAAAGAAAAACATATTTTTATGTTTCTGCTGGCATTTTTCTTTTACATAGACGGTGTATACACGATTATCGACATGGCAACGGCATACGGCGCTGCACTGGGACTGGACAGCACAGGACTTTTGCTGGCACTGCTTGTTACGCAGATTGTTGCATTTCCGTGTGCGATACTTTTCGGAAAATTATCCGGTAAAATGGAAACCAGCCGCCTGATTACCGTGTGTATCTTTGCTTATCTTGGAATTGCAATCTTTGCTGTATTTTTAAAGAGCCAGATTCAGTTCTGGATACTTGCGGTACTGGTTGGAATGTTTCAGGGTGGAATTCAGGCGTTGTCCCGTTCATATTTTACAAAAATCATTCCTGCCGAAAAGTCCGGAGAATATTTCGGACTGATGGACATCTGCGGAAAAGGCGCATCATTTATGGGAACAACGATTGTAAGCCTTGTATCTCAGATAACCGGAAACATCAACGCCGGTGTAGGCATGATTGCGGTTTTATTTGTAGCAGGCATTATTTTGTTCCGTAAATCAGTGTCACTTTGCAATACAGAAAAAGGTGAAGAGGTGTATCCTGCACCGGAAATGCCACAGCGCTCGTCCATTTAACTTCTGTTTATTCCTGACTATGGGACGGAGAAGGTGTGGCAGCTCCGGGGAGTGAACAGGAAGTGGTATAGAAATTAAAAGATGAAACTTTGCAAGAAATGTAGTGCAGAGTTTCATCTTTTTGTATTTTAAGGGGTAAAGCGATGCACAATATATAGAATGAAATTTATAAAAAAGTTGGAAAAGTTGCATTTTTTATTCAAAAAAGGTTGGAAAAGTTGCAAAAACAGGGCTATTTTGGGTTGGAAAAGTTGCAAAAATCCTCTTGACATTTCAAAAACTTGAATCTACAATTATTGCACATACAACAGTTGGAGGTGCAATAAATGTTAAAGAGAATCTTTTCTTATATGAAACAGTATAAGAAATATGCCTTTCTGGCATTGTTTTGCATCGCGGTGGAAGCGGTGCTGGAGTTAATGGTTCCGGTGATTATGGCGGATTTGATTGACACCGGCGTTGCGACAGGCGATGAAAGATACATCTATCAAAAAGGATTTCAAATGGTACTCTGTGCGGCGGCGGCACTGGTGCTTGGAATCGGAAGCGCCCGTTTTGCGGCGCTTGCCGGTCAGGGACTGGGCGCAAACCTGCGTGAAGCCGAATACGAAAAATTGCAGTCGTATTCATTTGCCAATATCGACCATTTCAGGGTATCGTCGATTGTGACACGTTTAACAAGCGATGTCACGAATATTCAGAATGCCGTTTCAACCGGTATGCGCCCGTTTGGCAGAAGTCCGGTCATGCTGATTTTTGCAACGGGCGTGGCATTTTCCATTAATTCAACACTGGCGCTTGTATTTTTCGTGGCACTGCCGGTACTTGCCGTTTTACTCATTTGCATTATTGTAAATGTACGTCCGCTCTATTCCAAAATGCAGTTTGCGATAGACCGCATGAACCGCACGATTCAGGAAAATCTGACGGCAGTCCGTGTAGTCAAAGCCTATGTGCGGGGTGATTATGAAATCGCAAAATTTGAAGAAGCAAATCTTAATCTGAAAAAAGAATCCGAAAAAGCATTTGGCATTGCCGTGTTAAATATGCCTGCCATGCAGTTTGTTATGTACGCAACAATACTGTCACTGCTGTTATTCGGCGGTTATCTGATTCATGAGGGCAGGCTTGGTATCGGTGAACTGACCGGATTTTTAAGCTACGTCCTGCTCATTTTAAATTCGCTGATGATGATGTCCAATGTATTTTTAATGATGACACGTTCTCTGGCATCCGGCGCGCGTATCCTTGAGGTCATCGATGAAAAAATAGATTTAACCGATGAAAATGCAAAGGACATCAGCGTAGAGCGCGGCGAAATCGAATTTGACCATGTGTGGTTTAAATATAAGGAAGAAGCAAAAGAATATGTGCTTTCCGATGTATCATTTCATATTAAAGCCGGTCAGACAGTAGGAATTATCGGTCAGACCGGTGCGGCAAAAACCACGCTTGTCCAGCTGATTCCGCGTCTTTATGATACCGTGCGGGGAACGGTAAAGGTGGACGGCGTTGATGTGAAAAATTATCCGATGCAGCATTTAAGAGATGCGATTGCTATGGTACTTCAGAAAAATACATTGTTTTCGGGAACAATGCTTGATAACTTAAAATGGGGCGATGAAAACGCTTCGATGGCGGAAATTGAAGAAGCCTGCAAAATTGCCTGTGTCGATGAATTTATTGACCGCCTGCAGGACGGCTATCAGACCGAAATGGGACAGGGTGGTGTCAATGTGTCCGGCGGTCAGAAACAGCGCCTCTGCATTGCAAGAGCCATTTTAAAGAAGCCGAAGGTACTGATTTTAGACGATTCAACCAGCGCGGTTGATACGGCGACAGAAAGCAGAATCCGCGAAGGACTTGCAGAGAAACTGCCTGATATGACAAAAATTATTATTGCACAGCGCATATCTTCCGTGCGCCATGCGGATCAGATTATTATTTTGGACGGCGGAAGGGTAAGCGGTATCGGTACACATGAAAGCCTGCTTGCTTCCAACCGCATTTATCAGGAAATTTACGAATCCCAGAAGGAAGGAGCGGATTTATAATGGCAAAATATGTAGGATATAAAAGACCGAAAGACACGAAAAAGACAATCCGGCATCTGCTGGTATATTTAGGCATGCACAAATGGTCCTTTTTGCTGGTTGCCCTGCTGGTACTTATCAGTGCCGGAGCCAATATTACGGGAACATATCTTTTAAAGCCGGTCATTAACCGTTTTATCGTTCCGGGAGATTTAAACGGACTGGTGCGTGCCGTTGCGGCAATGGGCGTGATGTATCTGTGCGGCGCGCTGGCAACGCTCGGATACAACCGTTTAATGGTGAAGACCTCGCAGAAAGTCATCCGTGAAATCCGAAGCGATTTATTTGCACACGTACAAAAACTGCCCCTGCGGTATTTTGATGCGCATACACACGGCGAATTAATGAGCCGTTTTACCAACGATGTCGATGCCGTACAGGAAGCGATGAACAACAGCTTTGCAATGATTATCCAGAGTTTCATGATGCTTTTCGGTACGGTGATAATGATGATGGTACTCAGTATCCGGCTGTCGCTGATTGTTGTGGTATTTTTAATTGTTATGTTTGTGGTTATCCGCTTAAATGGAAAGCACAGCAAAAAATATTTTAACCGGCAGCAGGAGGAACTCGGCAAAATTAACGGATTTGTACAGGAAATGGCAGAGGGACAGAAGGTCGAAAAGGTCTTCAATCACGAAGCAAAAGACTATGCGCGTTTTTGTGAACTCAGTGAAAATTTCAGAAAGCAGTCCACCAATGCTCTGTCCTTTGCCGGTATGATGATACCAACCATTGTCAGTCTTTCCTATCTGAATTATGCGGTGTCTGCCTGCGCGGGCGGCCTGCTTGCAATCCGGGGACTGATGGATTTGGGAAGTCTTTCGGCATATCTGGTATATGTGCGCCAGAGTGCAATGCCGTTAAATCAGTTTACCCAGCAGGTCAATTTCCTGTTGTCTGCGCTTTCCGGTGCGGAACGCATTTTTGACATGATGGACGAACAGCCGGAAGTGGACGAAGGTAACGTGCATTTATGTCACGTTGTAAAAAATGCGGACGGCACACTGACAGAATGTGAACAAAGCACACCGGATTATGCATGGAAAGTGCCGGAAAACGGCGGCTTCCGCTATGTTGAATTAAAAGGTGATGTGCGTTTTCAAAATGTAGTCTTTGGGTACACCGATAAAAAGCGCGTATTAAACGGCATTTCTCTTTTTGCAAAACCGGGACAGAAAATCGCATTTGTGGGTTCAACCGGTGCGGGAAAAACAACGATTGTCAACCTGATTAACCGTTTTTATGAAATCCAGTCGGGAACGATTACCTATGACGGTATCGACATTCAGCAGATTGCAAAAGACGATTTGCGCCGCTCACTGGCAATGGTTATTCAGGATACGCATTTATTTACGGGAACGATTGCGGACAATATCCGATACGGCAAGTTAGATGCGGCTGACGAGGAGGTTTATGAGGCAGCACGCATTGCCAATGCGGACTCCTTTATCCGCAGACTGCCGGACGGCTATGATACAATGCTGTATGCAGACGGCAGTAATCTTTCGCAGGGGCAGCGCCAGTTACTTGCGATTGCGAGAGCGGCAGTTGCCAAACCGCCGGTGCTTATTTTAGACGAAGCGACCAGTTCTGTAGATACCCGCACCGAGCGGCTGATTGAAAAGGGCATGGATGCGATTATGGAAGGCAGAACAGTATTTGTTATTGCACACCGCCTGTCAACCGTGCGAAACTCCAAAGCAATCATGGTATTGGAAAAGGGCGAAATCATAGAGCGCGGCAGTCATGAGGAACTGTTAGAACAGCGGGGAAGATACTACAGGTTGTATACGGGACAGTTTGAATTGGAATAATGTGAAAAATCCTTAAATCTAAGATTTTTCACACAGCGCTTTGTGCCTCAGGCGTCACAAAGCCGCTTTTTATCGCAGAACTGAATAGATTCAGTTCGCGATTCCTACGGCATTAAAATGCCTGCGGAATGAAGATTAGTATGAAGTATGAGCAATTCATATGCGAGAGATTGCTCATACGGCAATTTGCTTTCAGGTAAAGCAAATTGCCATTATCGTAGATTGACAGTAAACTCGTCCATACAGATATTTGCGCCGCAGGTGTCGCAAATATTATTTATCGCAGAACTGAATAAATTCAGTTCGCGTTCTTTCGGCATAAATGCCTATAGAAAAGAGGAAAGTATGAAAAAAGAACAGATTCGGAATGAATTATTTAAGATAGAAGTGCTGCGGCAGAGATTAATGCGGCCGCAGTTTATCGCATTGGGGCTTACAGTGGGGCAGGGACAGCCGCGCATTTTAAAAGAACTGCTTTTTGAAGGCAGTATGACACAGAAAAAACTTGCGGATGCCTGCCTTTTAGATGTAACCACGATGTCAAGGACACTTGACCGAATGGAGCAGGCAGGACTGCTTGTACGGGAAAGTAATCCCGACTGCCGCCGTTCATGGCTGATTGCCCTGACAGACAAGGGAACGGACATCGCAAAAAAAGTACAGCAGATATTTGAAGAAACCGATAAAATTTTTTGCAGTAATCTTTCAGAGAAAGAAGCGGAGCAGCTTTTCGTATTGCTTCAAAAAGTAGAGGACAATATTTCACAAAACTGTAAATAAGAACTTCTTTTGTGGCTGTCCTCATTTTTGTGGCTGGCAGGCTTTAAGAATAAGTCATATATTCCCCGTTGTCCGAATAGGATATACAAACAAACTTTAGGATATTGCATGAAAGGATATATCGAAGAACGGGCAGTAAAGACGGCGGAATATATTA
>OGRS01001816.1_pt1 | contig 11089 bp, 19 predicted proteins | sample 1553561 | NCBI WGS metagenome assembly OGRS01 (sample SAMEA2580103, study PRJEB22360) | human gut metagenome | biome: human gut; feature: human-associated habitat; material: faeces | place: Denmark | collected 2008/2010
AACTTCGCCTTTCAGGCGGTGGTACAGGACGTACACTTCCCCCGGATAATATGGCAGCCGGTCCTGCTTCTTACGGTATGACAGATACTATGGGACGTATGCACTCAGATGCACAGTTCGCTGGTTCTTCATCAGTTCCTGCTCACGTAGAAATGATGGGACTTATCGGTGCTGGTAACAACCCAATGGTTGGTATGACAGTAGCTGTTGCAGTTTCCATCGAGGAAGCAGCGCAGGCGGGCAAGTTCTAAAGAATGCAGTATTTCTGGGACTTCCAGAGAATGCAAGAATGTGTCAGAACATATGAAAATACGCATGTAATACACGGGAAATACACGGGTAATACACAGCGGTAATACACAAAACAAAAGGCTGATCAGAAACAATCTGGTCAGCCTTTTTTATTACGGATATTTCAGTATAAGTATTGACAATTACGGAAATATCCGTATAATGTAAATATAAAGAAGGAAAGGAAGGTTGAAAAAATGGTACAACATTCAGAGGAATATCAAAACGAATATTTCAAAAAAGAGGGATATATATTTTTTGAAAACGTGCAGAAAGCAGCGAAAGAATTATGTAAAAATAGAAGAATAAAAATGGAAGACGCGATTGAAGGAATACAAGACGACACAAATTGTGATTGTGTCGTACTCAATGACGGATCAGTTGCGGTACATCCGCAGAGCATGTTGCTGATCAAAGACAGAGAACAAGAACTGTACAACAAAATGAAAATGGGCGAGATCACAAAACTGAAATATTATCTATTTGAAAGAAAACTGACAGTTGCGGAATTGGCAGATAAAACAGAAATAAGCAAAAGAACGCTTGATGAGTATGTTTCTGGAAGAAGAGAATTAAAAACAATACAGCTTGAAAAAGGATTAAAAATTGCAGAAGCACTTGAAATGGATATATACGACTTGCTATAAAACGGGTTATCCCGTAGCCATACGGCAGCAGGACAGCCCGCTTTTTAATTAGTCCCATTCAGCGTCGATTGATTCAAATTCAATATCTTCGCCATCATAACAGATCAGTGAAACAGCTTCTTCGTAGTCGCTGTATGCTCTGTGTGTGTAAACGGATTCAGTAACATCACGGATCTTGTGACCGACGATAGCTTTCAGAAGATTTTCGTCAACTTTGAAATGCTTTGCACATGAAATGAAAGTGTGACGCGCTTCGTGCGGAGTGTGAGTGATTCCGAGAAAACGCATGACCTTTTTGAAGCGTCCGCGGTACTGATCATACGTCATGAACTGGTTTTTCTCATTCGGGAACAAGAATTTGTTTTCTGGGTTGTAGTGATCAACAACAAGCGAACGGATCCGCGAATGGATCGGAACGATTCGATCGGTTCCAGCTTCCGTTTTCATGCCGCCTTTTATACGCCAGCGTTCAAGATCGACGTTGCAATTCTCAATCAGTAAGACTTCCGAAGGACGAAAACCAGTATACAAAGAAAATAGAATCATGTCTGTCACACCGAAATCGCGAATCTTCCACAAACGCTGGACTTCACTATTCTTGAAAGGAATACGCTTCGTTTTGTCACGTTTTCCGACTTTCTGGACGAATAGTGCGCTGTAGTCCTTGTCAACAATTTCGTGAATCATGGCGTATTTGTACATAAGATTGAATAGTGACTTCATACGCCCTTTTGTGGCTTCGCCGACGTCGGCGTCTTTGATTACACCTTGCAAATGACTGACACGAAGATCACGCATTCGCACGTCGTAAATCGGGCAACAATAATTGTATGCCGCTTTGTACGATCTGGCAGAAGAAGGATTCTTCAATGTTTCATAGTATTCAGCAGACCAGAGATCATACACGCCAGAAAAAGTGATTTTGTGGGCTTCAATGTCATAAGGATTTTGTAAATAATTGTTCAAAGCAGTTTCAGCTTCAACGCGTGTTGCAAAAGTCCCGATCGACTGGTAGATCTGGCGCGCCGATCCAGTATTCGGATCTATCTGCCAGCCCACAGTGATTCGCGCCCCGAAGGGCTTGCGACGTTTGCCGCCTATTTTATAGACAGATCCGTCGCCGTTGGCTCTTTTCATTGCCATAGACAACACCTTCTTTCCGAAAAATGGGCGCAAAAAAACAAGCCCGTTTTTCATTGTTTATTTGAAGGGCTTGTGCTATAATAATTTTTGCGAAGAATTAAATAGCAAGCCCGTTCAAAACGGAGATTGCAGCCCGTCATGTGTTACCAGCACAAGGCGGGTTTTCTTTTTAATCAATATATTTTATTTTCATTCCAGCACCGAAGTTTTTGCCTTGTCCGCCGCCGTATACGTGGAAATAATCAACTACATAGCGGCGATCAATATTTTCTTCAAGGTGCGGAACGAATTCTTTCGGGACATTACCGACAATGTATTCGCCAGCATAGACATAATACGCAGGGCTTCCGTTGTAAAAATATCTTTCAAGTCTGACTTCATATTCTGAATCATACGGCGGATCTTTGAATAATATCTTCCGAAGAATGGATTGTCTGGAACGAAGTTTTCCACTTTCGTTTTCAAAGGTAACGCCAGCAATAGGAAATTCAATGCTTTTTGTCTTTTGTGTTTCTGGAACAGAAGATTCTGGAGCGGGAGAAGCGGCACCAGAATCAGAACCAGAGGATCGGGCGCATGATAAAAGAATCAACCCGATCACAATGCAGGCAATGCCGTTCCCGACGCCATACTTCATGAAACCGACAACGCTTGAAATCATACAGCATATTCCTAAAAAATAAAGTATAATCTTTTTCATTTTAATCACCTATTAAATTCTATTTGTATCAAATTGTTCCTCTTTTGGTATTTTATGCCATTTTTTCTGCTTCCCCTTTTACATATCCGAGATCGAGAAGTTCTTCGGCACGTTCCAGAAGCTTGTCTTTCCCTTTTTGATTCATAGATCTATATGTATTCAGAAGTTTTACTTCATCTTCTGGAAGTTGAGAATTATTTTTGAAAACACCACACATTTCATTCAAAGTCACATCAAGAAAGTTACAAATCATGAACAATGTGTCAATATCTGGGGTGTATGCGCCGCGTTCCCAACCAGAAACAGTTGAAACGCCAATGTCAAGAAAGTCAGCAAGTTGTTTCTGTGTAACCTTCCGCATTTTTCTATAAAAAAGAATATTTTTCTGTATGCTTTCTTTCAATTTCTTTTCGTTCTGAATCGTCATATGTGCTATCCGTCCTTTCTTAATTTGTATATTACCACAGCATTTCACTACTTTCAATAAAAAAATACAGAAAAACAGTAAAAACATATTGACAATACAGAATGGCAGTAGTATCATGCAAATATACAGAAATGCAGTACATTTAAAAGCACAGAAAGGAAGTGTGAAAATGATAGGCGCGTATCTGAAAGCGTACATGAAAGAAAAAGGAATAAAACAAAGCTTTATCGCTGAAAAGATCAACTTGTCACCACAAATTCTGGGCGCAATGCTAAACGGACAAAGAAAAATTGAAGTCACGGAGTTTTACGCGATATGTTCAGCAATGGAAGCTGATCCGACAGAACTTGCAATCAGCGCAGGAATTTACAAGGTGCAGCAGGCGACAGCGTAAGCAACACAGCACAACCGACGAAAGGAAAAGAGATTATGGGAAAAAGAATTGAAGATCTGAAAGAAACAGCACCATGCGGAATGCTTATTCATTACACAGTCAATGAAGAAGACATGATCACATATAACGACATAAACGGACGCGGCGTTCACTGCGACAAGTGCGACGGCTGCACATGGAAGGGAATCTGCAAACCAGAAGAACCGAAGAAAGCTATGTCGCACAAGACATATATTGAAATTTACAATCTGATCGACGACGCAATGCAGGAAGCAGGCGAGAAGGTTGAAGAAGCTTGCAACAAACTTGCAAAATCAGACGCAGATCCGAAGTGTGTGCTTGCATGTAACATGGTGGAACAGATCAAGAAATACCAGAAGAGATACAACGAAATGAAAGCACTTCTGGAAAGGTTCGAAGCAGAGGTTGAAGAACCGAATGAAGGGAAGTGAAGACATGGGAACTTGGAAAGAACATATTGACAAGCTGAAAAGCCAATGGATCGGGAAAGAAGTTGTTTACGAGAACGAGAAACACAGAGTTGTTGACGTGGACTACAACGGATTGTTGCTGATCGACAAAAAAGCAAGAATGACCGACACAACAGCGGTCGCAATTTCAAATATAAAAGAAAACTGACGCTGTGATTGCGGCACAACGTCAGTTCAAGGCAATAGCGGGAGCGCGCTAAAACTGTTTTAGAGTTCTATTTTTATATTCGTCGAAAGTGAAAAGATCCGTCGAAAGTGAAGCTTGAAGTGAAGTTCAAGCGTTTTCGTCGCAAGTGCATTGTATATATACGGCAGCAGGACTGCCACAAAAATGCAAAAATCTGTCATATCACACCGACTTTCTGCGTTTCCGCGTAAGCCTTTTGAATTATAACACAAAGCAATAAAAAAATAAAGATATTCTTTATAAGCGCATACGACGGAAGGTGGAAAAGACATGGCATATAGAAAAATGACAGTCGAATACATACTTGACGATAGAGAGATCGAAGCACTGGAAGAATTGCTGGGAAAATGGCAGCAGTACAAAGGGAAAGACGGATCACAGCCGTTCGAAGACTGGAAACTGGAAGATCTATTTCAAGCAATAATGCAGTACGGCTGTAAATATGACATTTCAAAGCACATAAAAACGGATCAATACAGACATGAACTGATAGAGGTTGAAGAACTGTGTAGCAGTGATCCGTTCAGAACAAGATCGGAACGGGAGCAGGGAACAAGCCAGAAGGCATGAACCAATAAATCAAAAAGAAGGAAAGGAAAAAAGAACATGGCAAAGTTAATCACAAAGAAGGAACAGTCAATTTCATGGAAGGAACTTGCGGAAGGAGTGAAAGCAGGGAAAATCGCATTGCAGCAGGGCGATACAGTTGAATTGAAACTGACAACTGGCGAAATCGTCTTCATGCAGGCTGTAAAAGTATCAGAGGACGGAAAACGCGTGACATTCGTGTCAAAAGATTGTCTGGCGACTGAAATGCCTATGAACGAGGAAAGAACAAACTACGGCGGCTGGGCTCTTCGAAAGAGATTGAACACGGAAGTTTTCAACACGCTTCCAGAGGAACTGAAAGAAGTGATCGCAACAACAAAAAGAAGACAGTATGTGGACGGGAAGATCGTTGAATGTGAAGACAAGCTGTGGATCCCGTCAGAATATGAGATCCACGGACGCGAGATTTTCGCAGAACATGTGGAAGGCGAAGAACAGTTCGAACTTTACAAGGATAGACGCAACAGAATGAAGAAAGTCGGAAGCAACGGAGAAGACACAGACTGGTACTGGTGCGATTCCCCGTACGCGTCGAACACGACGAACTTCTGTTATGTCGGCAACGATGGTTATGCCAGCAGCTACAACGCTTCGACTGCGCTTGCCGTCCCGCTCTGCTTCGAAATCTAAAATCTTGAATCATGAATCCCGCCACGGAATGTGGCGGGGTAGCACATGCGAAGAAAGGAAGAGAAATGGAAGAAAGTATTCAAATACTGGAACTATTCGGCGGGATAGGTTCACCACGTTGCGAACTTCGCAACTTGGGAATAAAAACAAAAGCAATCGACTATGTGGAAATAGACGAAAATGCGGTCAGATCATACAACGCAATGTTCGCGGAAGACTTAGAATATAAAACACAATCAGTGGTAGGGTGGAACCTTAAACCAGACATTTTGATACATGGTAGCCCGTGTCAAGATATGAGCATTGCAGGACATCAAGGGAAAGCGACTGCGGAAGCTGGGAGAATAAACAGAGGAAAAGGAGCGGACAAAGGAAGCGGGACGCGATCAAGCTTGATGTGGGAAACAATACACATCATTCAAAATATGGGAGAGTGGAAACCGAAATATGTTATCTGGGAAAATGTAAAGAACGTATTGAACGGCTACAATCGAAAGAATTTCGAACAGTATATTTCGGAAATGGGAAAGCTGGGATATACAAGCAATTATCAGATACTTGACGCAAGGGACTTCGGACTTCCACAAGCAAGGGAACGCGTTTTCACTGTATCAGTCCTAAACGGCGACAAATTTGAATTTCAAGATCTGATCAGAACACCAATGCGGAATATATCTGAATTTCTTCTGGATAATGACAAAGTTCCGCCAGTATACGACGTAACACAACCGAGCGTATACAGTGTGATCGGACAAAAAGGAATACGGCGGGCAACAGTGATTCAAGACTATGCTTTCACTATAACAACGAGACAAGACAGAACGCCAGCACAAGTGATTGATTGCGGTGGTGGGCGTTACAGATACTTGACGGAACGTGAATGCTGGCGACTTCAAGGATATACAGACGAAGAATTCGAAGCTGCAAAGGCAGTTCAGAAACGTGTCGGAAGATACAGAATGGCACTGTACAAGCAGGCTGGGAACAGTATTGCGGTTCCTATTTTTGAAAGCATATTCAGAAAAATAATACTAAACGAAACGGCATAGCACAAACGAAGGGAAGTGAAAGAATGATCGGCAAAATCACAGTTCAAGAAGCAGCCGCAGTGTTGCACGTATCACAGCAATTCGTCAGAATCGGAATGCAAGAACGTGTTCTTCCGATAGGAACTGCGCTGAAAATGTCTTCAAAATGGACGTACAACATCACGGAAGGAAAGCTGGCGGAATATGCGGGCGTCGATCTGGAAGAAGAAATCGCGAGGATCCGCGGGGAAGGAATAACAGCATGAAACTTGAAGAAATGATCGCAGTCATACAGAACCCAGACAGAGTGCGGATTTTTAAGGATAAAGAACGGCTTTTCATGGGTTTTCGGGCTGCTTTGATCGGCGGATTCGGAAAGATCGACGAAGTAATGATTGAACACGGGAAAGACGAAGTGAAAAGCTTTCGCGCATGTCCAGAAATAACGCACAAGCAGTGGAAAGAAAAAGGACTGATCCCACCAGTGCAGCCAGAGGAAATGGCGCAGTACAGTTTCAGCGATCTTCAAATGTCACTGTACTACGACTTTTATATATAACACGAAGCAAGAATCACTTCCGACGACAAAATAATAATCAGAAAGGAAATCAAAGAGAATGAAAAACAACAAAATCAAGATCGCGGGAGTGATCAAGGACAAGCCGCAGTTGATTCTTGACGCGTCAGAATATGAGCGTCGCAGATACGAAACAAAGCTTGTGGCAGAAAGAAAGAGCGGAACAGAAGACGTGCTGATCTTGCAGTTTGACGGATCTGCCATGCAGGAAGAAGACTTCGAAAAGCTGGAAGCGGGAACATGCGTGATTGTAGCGGGTGAGATCAGAACGGAGAATGTACGCGAAATTGTACCGACTGCGCCGACAGTAAAGATTTTCATTGCAGCAGGAAAAATCCAGATTGTAGAAGCGATCACTGAAAAACAGAACGTCGTTAAATTGTGCGGGCATATCTGCAAGGATCCACGCGCAAGAGGAACTTCAAAGGGAATACATATCACAGACATTATGATCGCTGTCAAAGGAAAGAAGAATGTCAGCTTCATTCCTTGTATTTGCTGGCAGAACGTAGCGGACGCAGCGGGAAAATTGAAAAAAGGAACATACGTGGAAGTAGAAGGACGCTTCCAGTCAAGAGAATATAAAAAAGCAATCGAAGGATCTGCGCCATATCTCATGACAGCCTATGAAGTATCGGTTGTACAGCTGGGAGTTGCAGAGGACGACGCAGGGCAGGAAGACGAATAACACGCACGGAAGGAAGGAAAGTATATCATGATCAAATTATTTACAAGAAGACAGCATGAAGAAACCCATAAAAGAGAGAATGCGAAAAGAGTTGTGATTGTCAAAATAAATCCACGTTGCGCAGGGCAGCAGGCAGAAGACATGCACATGATCGAAAGACTGTGCAAAGATATTCTGATCGCAGAAACACACGACGACGTGCTGATCCAGACGGCGATCGCTGTCGGATATGCGAACGCAATGAGGATTCACGGGATCATTGAAGATACAGAAGCGGTGGACATTGTGGAAATGCTGGGGACAATGGGTGAAGATAAACTTCATGAAGTGGAAAAGATAAACGCAAATATTATCATGCGCAGATTACGAAAGAAGGTGATCCAGTGAGCGAGTACAGAAGAATCATTGCAGTTGACTTTGACGGGACACTTGCAGAAACAAAGTTCCCAGAGATTGTCGCACCGAAACTGCGCATGATTCAATTTGTCAAACAGCTACAGCAGCAAGGCTGCATTTTGATTCTGTGGACATGCCGCTGTGGAAAAGATCTGGAAGCGGCGTTGAAGTTCTGTGAAGAATACAGCTTAAAATTCGACTATATCAACGAAAATGTACCAGAGAACGTGGAAAAATGGGGCAACGACAGCAGAAAGATCTTCGCACATGAATACATAGACGACAAATCATGGTCGCCAGATCGCGAATCAATGTGGGGAAGATCTATGCGGAAACTACAGAGAAGGGCAAAAAAGCAAGGCGTGATTGCTTATGTGATCGCTATGCTTTTGTATTTTGCTACAGTTTTTATTTTGAAGCATTTTAATGTGATTTAAGAAAGGAAGGTGCAAACATGGCAGCAGCGCAAGGAACATGCAGATTTTGCGGGCAGCAGATTCTTGTCGAAGACGGCGAAGGAATGACGGAGCCACAGCGGGACGAATGCGCAACGCTTCACTGTGAATGCGACGACGCAAAAGTGTATCAAGAAGCAGCACTTCGGAGAGATACAGCAAAACGGCGCGTTGACGAGTTATTCGGAGAAGGAGCGGGCGAACACAGACAGCCAGACGAAGTGATCGGAGAGATCAAAAGCGCGGTCGATCTGATCTGCGACAAGAAAGCGAAGAACATGACATTGACGATCAGAACTGGGCTGAAATGTAGAATCATGCAAATGGCAAAGGACAAGATCAAAGTTGTTAGAGAAATGTCAGACACGGATTCATTCGAACAATAAAAGAAATGACCACAGAAAAGCAAATTGCACTTCCGACGATAAAAGAAGAAACCCACTTGAACGGGAATTCAAGTGGGCTTCGGCATAACATGCAAAAATTAAATTGATAAAAATATTATATAGCATGTATGCCAAAAAGTCAAGAAAATGGCGGGTTTGAAACCCGCGTGACGGACTTGTTAAGTTTATTATTTTACCGACAAAAAGGGGGTTACATACATGCCATACAAGAAGGAAGTTTGCAAAGCGGGAAAGACAAAACAGTACACGTATTACTACAGCATACGTGCAGACAAAAAAGAAGGATCCAGAAAGGCGAAAGAGAATAAGACCAGCGAAGCACAGAAGAAAGTGAATAGCAGGCAGGCAATAAAAAAGCTGACATGGATCTTGAATGCTAACTATGACGGAACAAGTCAGTACATAACATTCAGTTATACGAAAGACAAAAGACCGGAGAATCCAGCAGCACTTCGAAAAGACGTTGAAAAATTACTGCGTGGAATAAGGGCAGCACAGAAGAAGGCTGGAACAGTTGCAAAATATGTCTGGGTTCCAGAAGTGGGAGAAAGGGGCGCAGCGCATGTGCATATGTGTTTGAACCACATTGACACGCAAGTATTGAAGGGGCTGTGGGATAAAGGCTGGATCACAATTAAACCTATGGACGACAGCGGACAATATGCAAAGCTTGCGGCGTATTTCGTGAAGTATTCGGAAAAGACCATGAAGACAGCGGAAGGATTCGGGGGCAAGAGATACAACAGCAGCCGAAATCTTGTAATTCCAGAACCAGAGAAAACAACGATCAGAAGCAGGAATGCATATAATCACACAATCCAAGTTCCTTCTGGCTGGTATCTGGACAAAGAAAGCGTTCGCGAAGCATGGCACGAAGTAACGGGCTTCATGTATTTCACATATACGCTTGTAAAAAATGGCAAGAAGAGAAAACAAAAGAATCGTGATACATATTCACTGAATCTGGAAACTGGCGAAATTGAGATCACAGAAAATCAGCAGGCGGAAAGGAACTAAAGCAATGGGATTGAATCAAGGATATTTGAAAGCAGCAAGAACAGAAGAAAGCAATGAACAATATACGCCGTTTTATGCGGTGGATCCGATAACAAAATACATACCTAAGACGTTGAAAGTCTGGTGTCCGTTCGATTGCGAATGGTCAGCTTTTTTTCAAACATTTAAGCGGGGGGGGGTGGCAAGTAGAACGAAGCAGTCTTGAAGAAGGGCAAAATTTCTTTGAATTCGAACCGACAGAATATGACGTGATTATAAGCAACCCGCCATTCACACAGAAAGACGCAGTTCTGAAAAGGCTGTATGAACTGGGGAAGCCGTTTGCAATATTGTTGCCGTTGAATTCGCTTCAAGGTGTGTCAAGATACAAATATTTCAAACAAGGAATACAGATTTTGACATTCGATAAAAGAATCGGCTTTCACAATCCAGAAAACATGAAAGAGTACAAAAAGGGCAGCAGTTTCGCGACAGCGTACTTCTGCAAAGACGTTCTTCCGAAAGATCTAATTGTGGAAGAACTAAAAGAATACCAGAAAGCATTGAAGGAAGAAGAAAAATGAAAGCAAAATTGAAAAACAGAGATACAGACGGACTGGGATTGACGCCAGAAAAATGGTATGACGTTCTGGACGTGGAATGCCACGGAGAAAAGGGCAGATTTGGAGAAGTCAAGAAAGTATTGATTCAGAGCGAGAAAAAGCGGGATCCAGAGTGGTACAAAGCAGAATATTTCATACTGGCAGCAGAAGCGCAGGCATACGCAGACAATCAAGCGGCAGCAGGCGCAGCACAGCCAGCAAGTTTGATGATAACAACAAGAAACGCTTTAGAAATGCAAGAAGGGCTGAAAAAACAGATGAAAAAACAGATTGAAGATTCGATCTGGAAGAAGGCAAATGCAAACTTGATGTTCGGAGCGTAGAAAGGGAGTTCAACATGTACGGAAATTTGAAACGCGGTGAAGACACTGAACAAATGGGTGTTATTGACTGGGCGAAT
>OGRS01001823.1_pt1 | contig 11065 bp, 6 predicted proteins | sample 1553561 | NCBI WGS metagenome assembly OGRS01 (sample SAMEA2580103, study PRJEB22360) | human gut metagenome | biome: human gut; feature: human-associated habitat; material: faeces | place: Denmark | collected 2008/2010
AAAATTGTATCTGTTATGCTTGCTGTTGTTTTGGCTGTAAGCTGTGCTTTCGCTTTTGCCGGCTGTTCAAAAAAGAACAACGCAAAATATGATGTTGTGCTTTTGACCGACGGTGCAACCGTTACCGACGGTGCTCAAAACGAAAGTGCGTGGAACGGTGTAAAAGCTTATTGTGACGAAAAAAATCTTTCCTATCGTTATTTTCAACCGGGGCTCGATGAAAACGGCGAGTTGACTGTTGAATGCATTAAAAATTATTTTGAGCTTGCCGCAAATGCAGGCGCAAAATATATCGTTTTGCCGGGCGATGCATATTCGGTTGCGGTACACGAATATGCAGGTACATACAAAGACATTAAATTTCTCCTTGTTGACGCTAAGGAAAAAAGTGCCGACGGAGTTGATTCGACAGATGAAAATGTAATGTGCATTGATTTTAACGAACTTCAGGCAGGTTTTCTTGCAGGTTATTCATCTGTAATTGACGGCTTTACAAAACTCGGCTACTTCGGCTCTGTTAAATCGGAACCCTCGGGCGGCTACGGCGCAGGTTATGTTCAGGGCGCGGCTTACGCTGCCGATCAACTCGGCGTACCGGTATCACTCGATTATGCCGATTATGACAGTCCGATCTTAAACTATGACTATACAGTTAATGTTAAACCCGAATATGTTAAAATCCCGACCGATAAGGACGGCAAAAAGCAGGAAGACTATTTCACAATCAAGGTTGTAAACGGACAAGGTTCCGGCACATACAAAAACGGTGAAAATGTTACAATTACCGCCGCTCCTGCCGAAAAAGGCAAGGCTTTCGATCATTGGGAAAAGAAAAGCGATACCGATGGCGTTAAGGATAAAAAAGTTAATATTTCTTCCGACAAAAAATCAACAATGAATCTCCTTGTCGGCGATTGCGACGCTACGATTACCGCAGTTTATAAGGATGCTGATACCGTTCCGATTAACATTGTTGTTGATTCCGAAACAAAAGATACGCTTAATGTTCTTAAAGACAGCAAAACTTCTGTTACAGCTCCTGCGGCAAAATCAGGCTATGTTTTTGACCATTGGGAATCGCAAAATCAGGACGCAATTTCCGATGCAAAGAGTGTAACAACCGATGTTTCGGTTTCGGATAAAGGCATTGATGTCACCGCGGTATATGTTAAGTCGGAAAATCCGACATTTAATGTCGTAGTTGAAAACGGCTCAGGCTCAGGCTCTTATGTTAAGGATGAGGTTGTAAATATCGTTGCCGATGCTCCGGCTGAAGGAATGATGTTCTCTAAATGGGTTAATGCCGATAATCAAGGTCTTGCATGCGGCCTTTTAATGAAAAATGAGCTTTCTTATTCAACAAGTTTTACAATGGTTGACAGATTTGCCTCTGTTGTCGAAAAGATGATTGACGGCGGCGACCAGGTTGTATTCGGTGGAGGTAATCCTCTTATGGATTCCATTTACACAGCCGGCGAGAACTTTGATTTCAAGACATACGGCTATAATGCCGGATTCAATCAAAGCAGCCGCGATGACTGTTGGGCATCTGTTGTTACCGATTACGGCGCAGCGATTAAGCTTGCCCTTGAAAGCTACAAGGGCGGCACAACAATTTCCGCAGATTGCTCGAACAATTGTCTTTATGTAACAAATAAGAGCCTTGATAAAAATGACAAGGATAACTACAACGAAAAATATGCCGCTGTTTACAAGGAACTTGCGTCAACAAACAGTAAAATCAAGCTTATTCCTGTTTCATCGGGCGCAGATGTTCGCTTGTCATTCACCTCAAAATGCTTGACCCTTAATTATTGGATTAAGGAAGGCAAGGTTGAACAGGGTGTTCAAAATACTAACAAGGTAACTCAAAACCCAAATACTCAAAATGACTGATAAAAAGAACGGTAGTTGACGAAACTACCGTTCTTTTTTATGTGCCTATTAAAAATTTTTTAAAATTAAAGAGCTTTGTATTCATTCACTGCAAGCGTGTCGCAAATTTCGTTGTATTTATGTCCGGCGTGTCCCTTTACCCAAACAAATTCAACTTTGTGGATTTGCAATTGCTCGAGCAGTTGCTGCCATAAATCGACATTGAGTGCTTTTTTGCCGTCAGCTTTTTTCCAGCCTTTTTTTTGCCACGAATAAACCCAACCTTTATTTATTGCGTCGCAAACATACTTGGAATCGGTTGTCAGCGTCACCTCACATGGCTCTTTGAGTGCTTTGAGCGCCTCGATTACCGCTGTCAGCTCCATTCTGTTGTTGGTTGTGCTCGGGTCTGCGCCGCTGAATTGTTTTTCCTTTGAATTATATATTAAAACTGCGCCCCACCCGCCTTTACCGGGGTTGCCGCTGCACGCGCCGTCAGTGTATATTTCAACCTTTTTCATTTTATCACCATTCGCTTTTTATTTGGTATATTTTATCATTAAAACAACCAATAATCAATATGAAAGGTAAATATTGTTCAAGTCTTACTTGACTTTGTTTATAATATATTTTATTATATATAAGTATTATTTCATGGAAATTTATCAGGAGGTTATTAATTAATGGCAAAAGAGAATATGATGCCTTCCGGCGTTAACAGAAAGCGGAATTCTAAAAGACGCTATTATACCTACAAGCAGGCATCAAAGAAATCAAGCCTTCTTGCTCCGCAGGAGAAAGAAAAGGTTAAGATTTCTTTTTTAGGTGGTATGAACGAGATAGGCAAGAATATGACTGTCTATCAGTACAAGGACGATATGTTTATTGTCGATTGCGGACTTGCGTTCCCGACTGCGGAATTGCCGGGTGTCGACCTTGTTATTCCCGATTTCACATATGTTGTGAATAATCAAGAGCGTATAAGAGGTATTATCATTACCCACGGCCACGAGGACCATATCGGCGGACTTGCTTATTTGCTTAAAAGATGTAATGTCCCTGTTTACGCAACGAAACTTACCATAGGACTTATTAAGTGCAAACTTGAGGAGCACGGACTTCTCAATTCAACAAAGCTTGTTGAAATCAAGCCGAGGGACAATATAACCTTGGGTGCATTTAATATTGAGCTGATTCATGTTAATCACTCAATTCCCGACGCTGTCGGCTTGGCTATAAGATGTCCTGCCGGTGTTATCATTCAAACGGGCGACTTTAAAATCGACACAACTCCCGTTGATGGCGATATGATTGACTTGCCGCGCTTTGCCGAATTCGGCAAAAAAGGCGTACTTGCACTTTTGTCCGATTCGACAAATGCCGAAAGACCCGGCTCAACAATGAGTGAAAGAGTTGTAGGCGAAAGTTTTGAACTTTTGTTCAGAGAGGCGAGGAACAAACGAATTATTGTTGCCACATTTGCATCAAACATTCACCGCGTTCAGCAAATTATAGATGTTGCAAGCGCACTCGGCAGAAAGGTTGCCGTTATCGGCAGAAGCCTTGAAAACCTTGTAAATGTTGGAACAGAGCTTGGCTATCTCAACATTCCGCAAGGCATTTTAATCCCGATTGATACAATCAAAAATTATGCCGATAACAAATTGGTTATCATAACAACCGGCTCGCAGGGTGAGCCTATGTCAGCGCTGACAAAAATTGCCAACGGCGAGCACAAAAAAGTTACCTGCACACCTAACGATTATGTTATCATTTCCGCAACACCTATTCCGGGCAATGAAAAAATGGTAAGCAATGTTGTCAATGCGCTTATGAAAAAGGGCATTGAGGTTATTTATGAAAAAATGTACGAAGTTCACGCCTCTGGTCACGCCTGTCAGCAAGATTTAAAACTGATGATGGGCCTTGTAAAGCCTAAATACTTTATTCCCGTTCACGGCGAGCAAAAACACCTTGCAAAGCACGCTATGCTTGCAGAACAAATGGGTATCGACCCTAAAAATATTTTCATCGGCGATATTGGCAACACAATTGAACTTTCATCCGACGAATTAAAGCAGGTAGGCAACGTTCCGGCAGGTGAGGTTTATGTTGACGGCTACGGCGTCGGTGATGTCGGCAATATCGTTCTTAACGACAGAAAGAGATTGTCTAAGGACGGCATTATCATCATTGTTGCAACTATTGATTCGCAAAACGGTTATATTGTGTCCGGTCCCGACATTGTTTCAAGAGGCTTTGTTTTTGTTCGTGAAAACGAAGAGCTTATGAACAGCGCAAGGGATTTGGCTTGCAGAATTTTTGACGAACAATATGACAGACGCTATCACGATTGGAATTCGGTTAAAACAAAAATGCGCGATGAAATTTCAAGATTAATGTATGAAAAAACAAAGCGCTCACCGATGGTTTTGCCGATATTTATGGAAATATAAACACGAAAGGATATTAATATAATGAAAGTTATTCTTAAAGCCGATGTTAAATCACTCGGCAAGAAGGGCGATCTTGTCAATACAAGCGACGGCTATGCAAGAAATTTCCTTTTTCCAAAGGGACTTGCTATTGAGGCAAACGCTCAGGCAATGAACGAATTTAATAATAAAGAAACCGCAAAAAAATTCCACAAAGCAGAGGAAATCAAAGCTGCAAATGAACTTAAGGACAGAATTGAGGGCAAAACCTTTAAAGTTGCCGCAAAAGCAGGTGCAAACGGCAAACTTTTCGGCTCTGTTACAGCAAAGGATGTTTCTGCCGCAATTAAGGAAGAAATGGGCGAAAATATCGACAAAAGAAAAATATCCATGCAGGATATTAAAGCTTTCGGTACTACGCAAATCGAGGTTAAGGTTTATCAGGGAATAACCGCAAAAGTATTTGTTCAGGTTGTTGAGGCATAATCGGCAAAGGACTTAAAAATGGCAGATAATATTAATATGAATCTTCCGTACAATTTTGATGCGGAGCAAAGCGTTCTCGGATGCATTTTGCAAAAATCGGATTGCATTCAGGATGTTATGATATATTTAAAACCCGAATATTTTTATCTCCCACAGCACAAGACTATTTTTGCGTCTATGGTGGCAATGTATTCAAACCCGGGTGCCGCAATCGACCCTGTTATTATTGCCGACGCACTTGCAAAAAGCGGTCAGTACGATTCCGCAGGCGGCAGAGATTATCTTGTTCAGCTTGCACAGGCTGTGCCGTCAACCGCAAATGTCGAAAGCTATGCAAAGATAGTTAAGGAGCAGTACTATTTAAGGCGCCTTATAGAATCGGCGCAGGAAATTATCGAAGAGGCTAACAGCGGCGTAGGCGACACCAATGCTCTTATTGATAATGCGGAGCAAAAGATTTATGATATTCGCGAGGGCAAGGAAACTAACGCTCCTACACGAATCGGTGAAGTTATTATAAACGGCGTTTATGACAAACTTTCAAAGCTCACAGGCGAAAATAAGGACGATTATAAAGGTATACCGACAGGTTTCGGCTTGCTTGATAAATACACAACAGGCCTTAATAAATCCGATTTCATTCTTATCGGTGCCCGTCCTGCTATGGGTAAAACAAGTTTTGCACTCAACCTTGCACATAATGTTTCAATGATAGGCAAGAAAAAAACAATTTTCTTTTCCCTTGAGATGACAAAGGAACAGCTTGCAGAGCGTTTGCTTGCCTCGCAGGCAGGCGTTACTTCGCAAAAATTCAGAACCGGCGAATTGACAGACGATGAATGGGTAAGAGTCGGTAATGCAGCGTCTCAATTTTCAGATGTAGAGCTTTATCTTGACGATACTTCAAGTATTACCGTTCCTGAAATTAAGTCAAGAGTTACGCGACTTAAGGGTGTTGAGTGTATTATCATCGACTATTTGGGACTTATTCAGGGCGTTGGTCATAAGGATAACAGAGTTCAGGAGGTTTCCGAAATTACAAGAAACCTCAAAATGATGGCTAAGGATTTGAATATTCCCGTTGTTTGCTGTGCACAGCTTTCCCGTGCGACAGAGGGCAGGGGAAAATCGCATAAACCACAGCTTTCCGACCTTCGTGATTCAGGCTCAATCGAGCAGGACGCTGATATTATTATGTTCCTTTATCGTGAGGAATACTATAAAAACGAGGTTGACGAGGATAAGCAGGATTCAATCGACGATTCACGCACTGAGCTGATTGTTGCCAAAAACCGTCACGGTCAAACCGGCACTATCGAGCTTGCATTTGATAAGGAATACACAAGATTCAGAGCAGTTGACAATGTCAGAGATTATAACTAAAATCGACAATACCGTAACTAAATATAAAATGATTACCGCCGGCGATATTATTGTTGCCGGCGTTTCCGGCGGTGCGGATTCGATGCTTCTGCTCAATTACCTTATTTCCGTAAAAAGTAAATTTGATATAAGGATAATTGTTGCAAATGTCGAGCACGGGATAAGAGGTGCGGAGTCTAAAAACGATACCGAATTTGTTCGCCGCTTTTGCGAAAAAAACAGTGTTGAATTTCATTGTCTTGAAATTGATGCCGTCGGCGGAGCAAAAAGAGCAGGAATCGGTGTTGAAGAATATTCACGCAATGTGAGATACGAATTTTTCAATTCGCTCGGCGGCACAAAAATTGCAACGGCTCACAACCTTTCCGATAATGTCGAAACAGTCATTTTCAGGCTTGCACGCGGAACATCGTTGAATGGCTGTCGCGGAATACCGCCCGTCAGGGATAATATCATCAGACCGCTCATCGAATGTTCGTCGGATGAAATACGCAGTTATTGCAGCGAAAACGGAATTGATTTTGTTGTTGATTCTACGAATTTTGACGATAAATACACACGAAACTATATTCGCAACAAGCTTATACACGATTTTGAACACATTAATCCGTCATTTTTGACTGCATTTAACAGGTTTATATCTTCTGCAAATGAGGATAATGATTTTTTAACCGAATATGCTTTGTCGGAATACAAAAAATGTGTTGACAATAAGGGAATAATTATTTCAAGACTGAAATCGCTTGATAAATCAATACAAAAGCGAATTGTCATAAATTATTTAAATCAATATAATCTTGCGGTTGACGAATTGCATTTGAATGAAATTTTGTCATTGTGTGACAGAAACGGAAAAAGTCAAATTAAAGGCTCGTTCTTTGCCGTTTCATCAAATAATTATTTGAAGATTGCCTCATTTGCCGAAAATGAGCGATTTTGTTGCAAAATAACCGAAAGAAAGTTGCTTTCAAGGTCACAATTTTTAATGAACTGTGAATTATTGACTAAAAAATTTGATTTTTATTGCGATTATGATAAAATAGACGGTGAAATCGGTATCAGACAAAGAAAAGAGGGCGACTTTGTTCGTCCGTTAGGCAGAAATTGCACAAAAAGTCTCAAAAAGCTTTTTAACGAGTTGAAAGTTCCTACTGAAAAACGGAATTCGATTCCCATAATTTTTGATTCAAAGGGCGTGCTTGGCGTTTTGGGTTATTGTATAGACGAAAGAGCCGCCATGTCCGATACAACAAAGAATGTGCTTTTGATAAAGGTTGCATTTGATACTAAACCGGAGGAAATTTTTTAATGAGAAATAACCTTTCTAAAAATTGGAAATCAATTATATTTTATATTTTGATTCCGCTTCTTTTGATTGGCTCGATTTTCCTGTTTTCTTCGCAAAGCAGGTCGGTTGATAAAAATTATTCCGAAATTGTTGCGCTTTTCAGAGATAACAAGGTTAGTGAGTTTGAACTCAACCTTAACAGCGGCGAGTTGAAATATAAGCTTTTCAGCGACGATAAAAAAGCGTCGGCTAAAACATATTCAGTTCCGAGTGTTTCATATTTTCTCGATGATATCGGTGACTATGTAAACGATTACAATAAAAACCCAAATAATAAGGATAAACAGATTGTTTACAACTATTTGAAAGGTTCCAATAATTCAATTTTCTTAAGCCTTTTGCCGACGATAATTCTTGTCGTTATCATCACGGCACTCTCGTTTTGGATGATGCGCAAAATGGGCAGTACCATTGGCAACGAAACAAATAGGACTCTCGGCTTCGGAAAAATCAAAGCCAAGGAAGTCGGCGAGGGCGATAATAAGACAACTTTTGCCGATGTTGCAGGCTGTGATGAGGAAAAAGAAGAGATGACAGAACTTGTCGATTATCTCAAACAGCCCGATAAATATACACAGCTCGGTGCAAGAATACCGAAGGGCGTTCTTCTTGTAGGCCCTCCCGGTACAGGTAAAACATTGCTTGCAAGAGCTGTTGCAGGTGAGGCAGGTGTGCCGTTCTTCTCAATTTCAGGTTCAGACTTTGTTGAGATGTTTGTCGGTGTCGGTGCGTCCCGTGTTCGTGACCTCTTTGATCAGGCAAAGAAAAACTCGCCTTGTATCATCTTTATTGATGAGATTGACGCCGTAGGTCGCCAGAGAGGCGCAGGTCTTGGCGGCGGCAACGATGAGCGTGAGCAGACTCTTAACCAGTTGCTTGTTGAAATGGACGGTTTCGGTGCTAACGAGGGTGTAATCCTTATTGCCGCAACTAACAGACCCGATGTTCTCGATCCGGCTCTTATGCGTCCGGGCAGATTTGACCGTCAGGTTGTTGTAAGCTATCCCGATGTAAACGGCCGTGAGGCTATCCTCAAGGTTCATGCAAGAAAGAAACCTCTTGCACCCGATGTAAATCTCAAGACTATTGCTAAAACAACAGCCGGATTTACAGGTGCGGACCTTGAAAATCTTCTTAATGAGGCCGCACTTCTTGCCGCAAGAAAAGATAAAAAAGCCATTACCATGGACGAAATCAAGGAGGCAACAGTCAAGGTTGTTGTCGGTGCAGAGAAAAAGAGCAAAGTAATGAGTGAGAAAGAGAAAAAGCTCACAGCCTATCATGAGGCAGGTCACGCAATTCTCTTTGATAAGCTCGAAACTCAGGATCCTGTTCACGAGATTTCAATTATTCCGACAGGTATGGCAGGCGGTTACACAATGCCGCTCCCGAGTGAGGACAAGTCATACAACTCACGCAGAGGTATGTATGAGGATATCGTTGTAAGTCTTGGCGGTCGAGTTGCCGAAGAACTTATTATGGATGACATCTCAACAGGTGCGTCAAACGATATTGAAAAGGCTACAAAAACAGCCCGTGCAATGGTTACAAAGTACGGTATGACTAAGGAACTCGGTTGTGTATGCTACGGCACAGACAACAACTCCGTATTCCTCGGCAGAGATATGGGCAGCAGAACTCAGGATTATTCCGAGGCTACCGCAGCTAAAATTGATCAGCTTGTTCTTGATATGGTCAACAAGGCATATGGCGACGCTACTAAGATTCTCAGCGATAATATGGATAAGCTCCACGATATTGCAAAATATCTTATCAAGCATGAGAAGATGGGCAGCGAGGACTTTACTGCCGTAATGAACGGCACATATAAAGAACCCGAAGAAGTTGAGCAGGAAACTACCGACAAAGAACCCTCAGCCGAAACAAAGGTTGACGAGTCCACAGAAGGTTAATATCAAATAAACATAGCCTCTCGTGATGAGAGGCTATGCGTGTATATGAATCAAAATTTAAACGAATGTATGAAGTTGTGTCAGGTGTTTGACACAGTAAAGGGTAGATGAAATGGCACAGGATAAAATTATTGTGAGAGGTGCAAAAGAGCATAACCTCAAAAATGTAAATGTTGAAATTCCCCGTAACAAACTTGTCGTAATTACAGGACTTTCGGGTTCGGGCAAAAGCTCGCTTGCGTTTGACACAATCTATGCCGAGGGACAGAGAAGATATGTTGAAAGCCTTTCTTCCTATGCAAGAATGTTTCTCGGTCAGATGGATAAGCCTAATGTTGAAAGCATAGAGGGACTTTCGCCTGCAATATCAATCGATCAGAAAACTACTTCAAAGAATCCCCGTTCAACGGTCGGTACGGTTACGGAAATTTACGATTATCTCCGCCTTTTGTACGCAAGAATAGGTGTTCCGCATTGTACGGTTTGCGGAAGGGAAATCCGTCAGCAGACAGTTGACCAGATTGTCGATAAGATTATGACCTATGAAACGGGTACGAAAATTCAGATTATGGCTCCCGTTGTAAGGGGCAGAAAGGGCGAACACGCAAAGGTTCTTGACAGTGCCGGAAAATCGGGCTATGTCCGTGCAAGAGTTGACGGGATCATCTATGATTTGTCGGAAAATATTCCGATTGAGAAAAATAAAAAGCATAATATAGAAATCATTGTTGACCGTCTTGTAATCAAGCCTGAAATAGCATCAAGACTTTCAGACAGCATCGAAACAGCGTCAAAGCTTGGCGGCGGTCTTGTTACGGTGAACTTCAACGGCGATGAGGATGTGACTTTTTCACAAAAATATGCCTGCCCCGAACACGGTGTGAGCATTGATGAGCTTTCACCGAGAATGTTTTCATTCAACAATCCGTTCGGTGCGTGCCCAAAGTGTACGGGACTCGGTGTATTCCTCAAAATTGATGAGAACAAAATTATTCCCGATATGTCAAAGAGTATCCGTGACGGCGGTATCAAGGGCAGCGGTTGGGCAATGGAAGGCAGTACAATTGCCGCAATGTATATGGAGGCTTTAGCGAAAAAGTACAATTTTTCGCTTGATGAACCGCTTGAAAATCTCCCGAAGGAAACTATCGACAAAATCCTCTACGGCACAGGTGATGATGAGCTGACAATCAATAAAAAATCGGTTTACGGCGGAGGTACTTATCAGCATAAATTTGAGGGCATAATCAACAACCTTGAACGCCGTTATCATGACACAAGCAGTAACTGGATTAAGGATGAAATCCGTTCGTATATGGCAGAAATTCCGTGCGATCTCTGTCACGGCGACAGACTTTCAGCCGAAAGCCTTGCAGTAACAGTCGGCGGACTTAACATTGCCGATTTCTGCAAAATGTCGGTTATTGACGCACTCGAATTTGTAGGTCAGCTCAAGCTTACGGAAAAAGAGCAGATTATCGGTGCTGAAATTATAAAAGAAATTAACGAAAGGCTTAACTTCCTCAAGAGCGTAGGACTCGGCTACCTTACTCTTTCAAGAAGCTCTGGAACACTCAGCGGCGGGGGAAGGCAGCGGAACCCCCCTGCAACCCCAGACAATTTCA
>OGRS01001833.1_pt1 | contig 10992 bp, 10 predicted proteins | sample 1553561 | NCBI WGS metagenome assembly OGRS01 (sample SAMEA2580103, study PRJEB22360) | human gut metagenome | biome: human gut; feature: human-associated habitat; material: faeces | place: Denmark | collected 2008/2010
AGAAATGTTAAAAGGAAAAAAAATTGTTACAAATGGAATTGGAAAAATAATAAAAAATCTTATTAAGAAAAAAATAATTAATATGACTGTTATGGAAGAAATATCTTCAGAAGGGTATGCAGCAGGAAAGAATATGTTTGATATATTATATAAAAATAAAATTTTTGATGAAAAATGGGAAGTATCCAAATCTAGAATAATTTTTTATGAAAATTTAGAAGATTAAAATTTTTAAAATAAAATGTGGGAGGTTTTAATAATGAAAAAAGGATTAAAAAAATTAGGATTAGGAATTTTATTTGGAGTAATGACAACAGCAGCACTTGCAGCAGAGTATGATTTAAAAATGGGAATGGTTGCTGGAACATCTTCAAATGAGTACAAAGCAGCAGAGTATTTTGCACAACAATTGAAGGAGAAATCAAATGGGCAAATTGAAGTTGCAATTTTTGCTAATGGACAATTAGGAGACGATAGAAGTATGATTGAGCAACTTTCAGGAGGAGCACTTGATTTTACGTTTGCAGAGTTAGGAAGATTCTCTATTTTCTTTCCAGAAGCAGAAGTATATACATTACCATATATGATGAAAGATTTTAATCATATGCAAAGAGCAACATGGGAAACTCAATTTGGAGAAGATTTAAGAGAAAAAATTAATAATGAACTAGGAATTACTATTTTATCTCAAGGATATAATGGAACTAGACAAACTTCTTCAAATAAAGCTATCAACTCTATTAAAGATATGGAAGGATTAAAATTAAGAGTTCCTACAGCACCAGCTAACTTAAACTATGCTAAATATTCGGGGGCATCTCCTACACCAATGGCTTTCTCAGAAGTTTACTTAGCATTACAAACTAACTCAGTAGATGGTCAAGAAAATCCACTATCAGCTATTAGAGCACAAAAATTCTATGAAGTACAACCATATTTAGCAATGACTAATCATATTATAAATGACCAATTGTATTTAGTAAGTAATTCTACTATGGAAATGTTACCAGAAGATTTACAAAATGTAGTAAAAGAAGCAGCAGAAGCAGCAGCGGAATATCATACAAAATTATTCGTAGATGAAGAAGCAGGTTTAAAAGATTTCTTTAAATCAAATGGAGTAACTATAACAGAACCTAATACTGATGAGTTTAAAGCAGCTATGCAACCTGTATATGATGAATACATTAAGAAAAATGGAAAATTAGGAGAAGAGGGAGTAAAAGAGATAAACTCAGTTAGATAAACTATATAGAATTAAGGGAGTAATGTAAATGAAATTTATAGATAAGTTGGAAGAGTGGATAGGTGGGACTCTGTTTATGGGGATGTTTATAGTCCTTATAGCACAGATTTTTGCAAGACAAGTATTTGGAAGACCATTAATGTGGAGTGAAGAACTTTCAAGCTTGATATTTGTTTATGTTGGAATGCTTGGAATAAGTATGGGGATAAGAAATCAAACTCACGTATTGATAGACTTCTTATGCTCAAGATTTTCTCCAAGAATGCAAAAGATAGTTTTTACAATATCACAAATCATAATATTCATTTGTATTATATTTATGGGATATTTAGGAAATATCTTATATAAGAAAAAATGGATATTTGAACTTGTATCATTAAAAATATCAAGTGGGTGGATGTATTTAGCACTACCATTAATTTCAATATTGATGTTATATCGTTTTTATCAAGCATATAAAGAGAATTATGAGAATGATAAGGTATGTATAAAACCTATATTTTTCTTAATAGCTTTAGTTGTAATTATTGCTATTTTAGCTGTAAATCCTAAATTGTTTGCTTTCTTAAGAGTATCTAATTATATTAAATTAGGAGCAATGGGTGGATTTGTAACAATAGCTATATGGCTTATTATGATATTTGCAGGAGTGCCTGTTGGTTGGTCTTTAATGGCAGCAACACTATTTTATTTTTCAACTGGAAGATGGAATGTAGTTTACTTTGCTTCAGCAAAATTAATAGATAGTTTAAATAGCTTTAGTTTATTAAGTGTACCTTTCTTCGTACTTACAGGAATACTTATGAATGGTTCTGGAATAACAGAAAGAATATTTAACTTTGCTAAAGCATTATTAGGACACTATACTGGTGGAATGGGACATGTAAACGTAGCAGCTTCTCTAATTTTCTCAGGAATGTCAGGATCAGCAATAGCAGATGCTGGAGGACTTGGGCAATTAGAGATAAAAGCTATGAGAGATGAGGGATATGATGATGATATTTGTGGAGGAATAACTGCAGCATCTTGTATAATAGGACCATTAGTTCCACCTAGTATCAGTATGATAGTTTATGGAGTTATAGCTAACCAATCTATAGCAAAACTATTCTTAGCAGGATTTGTTCCTGGAGTATTAACAACAATAGCTCTAATGATAATGAACTATTTTATTTGTAAAAAAAGAGGGTATAAAAAAGCTAAAAAGGCTACTTTTAAAGAGCAAGTAGAAGCTTTTAAGAAATCTTTCTGGGCATTATTAACACCATTTATAATAATTGGAGGAATTTTCTCAGGACTATTTACTCCAACTGAAGCAGCTGTAGTAGCAGCTATGTATTCAGTAGTTTTAGGAGCTTTTATTTATAAAGAATTAACAATTCAATCTCTATTTAAGCATTGTGTAGAAGCAATGGCAATCAGTGGAGTAACAGTTCTTATGATAATAACAGTTACTTTCTTTGGTGATATGATAGCAAGAGAGCAGATAGCTATGAGAATAGCAGAATTCTTTATGACATTTGCAAGTTCTAAATTAACAGTATTAATAATGATAAATGCATTATTACTATTCTTAGGAATGTTTATAGATGCATTAGCACTACAATTCTTAGTATTACCAATGTTAATACCAGTAGCAGCTAACTTTGGAATAGATTTAGTATTCTTTGGAGTAATGACAACATTAAATATGATGATAGGAATTTTAACTCCACCTATGGGAATGGCACTATTTGTTGTTGCTCAAGTTGGAAAAATGCCAGTAAGTGTGGTAACAAAAGGGGTATTACCTTTCTTAATTCCTATATTTATAACATTAGTTGTAATTACAATATTCCCAGGAATTATAACTTTCTTACCAAACTTAATAATGTAAAAAAAAGATGTAAAATTTTAAATTTGTGGTAAAATAAAAGAGTGAATTATTAATTCACTCTTTTTATCAATATATTAATGGAGGAAACAATGAGGGTAATAGGAATTGATATTGGAGGAACAGCTGTAAAATACGGATTGTTAGAAGAAAATGGAAAACTTTTAGAAAGTGGAGAGTTTCCAACAGAAGCAGGAAAAGGAATAGAAAATCTTTTTGAAAATATGTGCAAAGTTATAGATAAATATATGTCTAAAGATATTTTAGGAATAGCTGTTTCTGGAACAGGACAAATAGATGGAAGTATTGGAAAAGTAATAGGAGGAAATCCTATAATTCCTGGTTGGATAGGGACAAATTTAGTAGAAAGATTAGAAAAAAAATACTCTTTACCAGCTGTTTTGGAGAATGATGTTAACTGTGCAGCACTTGGAGAAAAATGGTTAGGAGCTGGAAAAGGAGCAGAAGGTTTTGTTTGTTTAACTATAGGAACAGGTATTGGCGGAGGAATTGTCCTTAATGGAGATATTTTCAGAGGAGATACTTGTGTTGCTGGAGAATTTGGACATATTCAAATAGAAAAAGATGGAGAACAATGTCTTTGTGGTAAAAAAGGTTGTTATGAAAGATATGCTTCAGCTACTGCATTAGTTAGAATGGTAAAAGAAAAAACTGGAAAAGAATTAAATGGAAAAGAGATATTTGAACTTGAAAAATCTGGAAATCAAGATATAAAAGAAGTTGTAGATAGATGGATCGATTATTTTACAGATGGACTTAGTACAATAGTTTATATTTTCAACCCTTCATTAGTAGTTATTGGTGGTGGAGTTACAAAACAAGGAGACTATCTATTAAATAGAATATTAAGCAGTTTAGATTCAAAAGTTGGAGAAAATTATAAAAAGAATTTAAAAATAAAATTTGCTGAATTAGGAAACAATGCAGGTATGCTAGGTGCAGAATATTTACTTTTAAAAAAAGTAGGAAAAATAAAATAAATATTGACAAAACTTAGAAAAAAGTGTATGTTTTATATATATGTTCACGAGAACAAAAATAATTTAGGAGGAAAAAATTATGATATATGGAGAAATAAAAGATTTAGGGTTATACAAAGGAATATCAAAAAATTTAGATAGAGCAATAGATTATATACTATCAGGAGAATATAAAAATGGAGTAGTTGGAAAAAATGTTATAGATGGTGACAATGTTTATTTCAATCAACCAGATTCTCCAATGACTAAAGAAGTAAAAGATGGTTTTATAGAAAACCATAAAAAATATATAGATATTCATGTTGTTATTGAAGGAGAAGAGAAAATAGGATATATCTCTAATACTGATGTAAAATTAACAAAAGAGTATGATGAAGCTGGAGATTACGAATTATATGAGGGAGAATTAGAAAATTTCTTCTATTTAAATTCTAAAAAATTTATAGTTCTTTATCCTGGAGAACCTCATATGGCATTAATAAAAGGTGGAGAAAAACCAGCAAAAGTCAGAAAAGTAATATTTAAAGTTTTAGTTGATTAATTATTGTTTAATAAAAATTAAGGAGAGAGGTCAATGAATAGACTAAATGAAGTAAAAGGTAAATTAATAGTTTCATGTCAAGCACTTCCAGATGAACCATTACATAGTTCATTTATTATGGGAAGAATGGCTTATGCAGCTTTTGTAGGTGGAGCTTCAGGAATTAGAGCAAATACGGTTGTAGATATTCAAGAGATAAAGAAAAATGTAAATCTTCCAATTATAGGAATTATAAAAGAGCAATATGGAGATAACCAAGTATATATAACTCCAACAATGAAAGAGATAGATGCCTTAGTAGCAGAGGGCGTAGATGTAATAGCTATTGATGGAACTAAAAGAGAAAGGCCAGATGGAAGAACTTTAGAAGATTTAATGAAAGAAGCAAAAACTAAATATCCTAATCAAATATTTATGGCTGATATTTCATGTGTAGAAGAAGCTGCTGAGAAAATAGGTTTTGATATAGTTGGAACTACTTTAGTAGGTTATACAGAGTATACAAAAGGAAATGATCCAGTAACTGAATTAGAAAAAGTAATAAAAGCTGTATCTATTCCTGTAATAGGAGAAGGAAATTTAGATACTCCTGCTAAAGCTAAAAAAGCATTAGAATTAGGAGCATTTGCAGTAGTTGTTGGAGGAGCTATTACTAGACCACAACAAATTACAAGAAAATTTGTAACAGAAATGGAAAAATAGTTTCAAAAAACTGAAAAAAAGTTTAAAATTAAAAAAAGGTTGACAAAGTATAAAAAATATATTATTATTAAAACACAATTAAATATTTGCCTCACGCTTTCTGTGGGGTAGAGGCGCAAAATGTTAACAGTCTTTAGTGGAGCTAGAGAGAGCGAAGAAACTATTGAGAAGGAGCTTTTGCCGAAGTTTGTAATATATCTCAATATTACTTGCTGGGTCTATGGTTAAGAGCCATAGGACTGTCTTAATAAACTTCCCCAGTTTATTAAGTTGTGCTATCTCAAGTGGGAGTAAGAGGGGCATTGTACAAAAAATATGTTTTTTTGTATATTTAAAATCACTTTGTTTTTAAGATAGCACCATCCAATTTTGGGTTGGTGCTTTTTTTATTAAAAGTGATAAAAACTTCTTTCTTTATTTGAGGGGGGTCGGGGAAAAATTATATTTAAAATTTAAAGAAGGAGTGGACAAAATGAGAAACAGATTAGCAAAATTAGCATTAGCAGCATTAACAGCAGTAGCATTAGTAGGATGTGGAGGAGCAAAAGAAAGTAAAGAAACAAATACATTTAAGATAGGAATGGAAGCAGGATATGCACCATATAACTGGACACAATTAACAGATGCAAATGGTGGAGTAAAAATTTCTGGTTCATCTGAATATGCAGGTGGATATGACATAGAGATAGCTAAAAGAATAGCTGATGGTTTAGGAAAAGAATTAGTAGTAGTAAAAACAGAATGGGATGGATTGGTACCAGCTTTAGTTTCTGGTAAAGTAGATGCAATAATAGCAGGCATGTCACCAACAGCTGAGAGAAAAGAAACAATTGATTTTACAGATACTTATTACCAATCAAATTTAGTAATGTTAGTTAAAAATGGTGGGGACTATGTAAATGCTAAAACACTTGCTGATTTTTCAGGAGCAAAGATCACAGGGCAACTAAATACATTCCATTATACAGTAATAGATCAAATACCAAATGTAAATAAACAACCAGCAATGGATAACTTCCCAGCTATGAGAGTAGCATTAGAAAGTGGAGTAATAGATGGATATGTAACAGAAAGACCTGAAGCAATAAGTGCTCAATCAGCTAATAGTAACTTTAAAATGGTAGAGTTTACAGATGGATTTGTAACTTCACCAGAAGATACAGCAATAGCAGTAGGATTGGCAAAAAATAGTCCATTAAAAGATAAAGTAAATGAAATTTTAAGAGGAATATCTCAAGAGGAAAGATTAGAGATAATGGATAAAGTTATCCAAAATCAACCAGCAGCACAATAGAGTGAATAGTTAAGTAAGGGAGAGTTATAAAGATGAGTTTAGAATGGATAATCAGGATATTAGAGAACAACTGGCCAATGTTTTTACGTGGTGCAGGAGTAACTTTATGGATATCAGTAGTGGGAACAATTTTAGGGACAATTATTGGACTTATAGTAGGAGTTATTAGAACTATTCCTGTTCCAGAAAAAGGGGCTAAAAAAGGTGTTTTAAGAGTAGTTAACTGGTTATTATCTGCATATATTGAATTTTTCAGAGGAACACCAATGATAGTTCAAGCAATGGTAATTTATTATGGATCAGCACTTGCTTTTGAAATAGATATTGATAGAATAGCAGCAGCATTATTTATAGTTTCAATCAATACAGGTGCATATATGTCTGAGATTGTAAGAGGAGGAATTATTTCAGTTGACAAGGGGCAATTTGAGGCAGCTCAAGCAATTGGGATGAATCATTTTCAAACTATGACAAATGTTGTTTTACCACAAGTAGTTAGAAATATATTACCAGCAACAGGAAATGAATTTGTAATCAATATTAAAGATACATCTGTTCTAAATGTTATTTCTGTATCAGAGTTATTCTTTCAAACAAAAACAGTTGCAGGAAATAACTTTAGATATTTTGAAACATTCTTTATAACTTGTATATTATATTTTGTAATGACATTTACAATAACAAGAATATTAAGATATATAGAAGTAAAATTAGATGGACCAGACAACTACATGATAATGGCTGGAAATCAAATGCAAGTTGAAAGACCAGAAGAAAAATTAAAAAGAGAAGTAAACTAAAGGGAGGAAAAAATGAGTGAAAATATAATAGAGATAAAACATTTGAGTAAAGCCTTTGGTGAGCATAAGGTTCTTAAAGATATAGATTTTTCAGTAAAAAAAGGAGAAGTTGTTTGTATCATAGGTTCATCTGGATCAGGGAAATCAACTTTATTAAGATGTATAAATCTTTTAGAGAAACCAAGTGGTGGACAGATTATCTATAATGGAGAAAATATTTTAGATGATAATCATGATATTTGTCAATATAGAACAAAGTTAGGAATGGTATTCCAACAGTTTAATCTTTTTAATAATCATAATGTGCTTAGTAATTGTGTTGTAGGTCAAATGAAAGTATTGGGAAGAAGTAGAGAAGAGGCTGAAAAAATTGCTATGAAATATCTACAAGTAGTAGGAATGAGTAATTATATCAATGCAAAACCTAAACAGCTTTCAGGAGGGCAAAAGCAGAGAGTAGCAATAGCTAGGGCTCTTTCTATGGAACCAGATGCAATATTATTTGATGAACCTACATCAGCTCTTGATCCAGAGATGGTAGGAGAAGTATTAAAAGTAATGAAAGAATTAGCTGATAGTGGGCTTACTATGTTGGTTGTAACACATGAAATGGGATTTGCTAGGACAGTTGCTGATCGTGTTATCTTCTTAGAAGATGGTAAGATTATTGAGGAAAATAGTTCAAAAGCATTCTTTTCTCAGCCCAAAACAGAAAGAGCCCAAGACTTCTTGAATAAGGTCATGCATTAATGAAAATTGCAGAGTTTGAAGTTGAAACTTGGATGACAGATCATGAAAATCATTGTCGATATAATTTGACAGAGACATGTGTGTCATCCTTGTCTTTAAATGACCTTCAAAAATATGTTCAAGAAGATATTTCTAAAACAATAATGTCAATGACCTTGGACTATGGTCCAATAGTTGGGTCATCTCGTCTTAAACAAGCTATTTTGTCTTTATATGAAACAGGTACTGTAGAGAATATTACCATCGCACATGGTGCAATCAATGCTAATGAGTTGGTTATGATATCATTGCTAGAACCGGGCGACCATATTGTCAGTCTATTTCCATCTTATCAACAAATGTACGACTTTCCTAAATCATTGGGCTGTGAAGTGTCTTTGATTCATTTATCTGAAGAAAAAAAATGGATGCCAACAATTGAAGATTTTAAACAATGTATGAGAAATAATACAAAGATGATTTGTTTAAATTCACCTAATAATCCAACGGGAACAACACTGCCATTATCATTTATGAAAGAACTTATCACTTTGGCTAAGGATTTTGATTGTTATATTTTGTGTGATGAAATTTATCGGGGTGTCAATACCATTACCCAAACTATGTCTCCTTCATTTAGTGATTATTATGAGAAAGCTATCGTGACACAGAGTCTATCAAAAGTCTTTTCATTTCCTGGGCTTCGCTTAGGTTGGATAAAAGGTTCTAAAGAGGTTGTTCACACAATTGATATGCGTAGAGATTATCATATTATTAGTAGTGGACCAATGGACGATTATCTTGCATGTCTTGTTCTTGAAAACAAAGAGCATATTATCAAGAGAAGTCTTTATATTTGTGATGAAAGTAAAAAAATATTAAAATCATGGTTAGAACAAGAGCATTTGGTGTCTTGTGTTATTCCTGATGAAGGAACAGTTTGTTTCTTGAAATATGAAGTTGATATGCCATCTATTGAATTCTGTGAAAAATTACAGGCAGAAACAGGTATATTCTTTGTTCCAGGAAGTGCGTTTGGAGTGGAAAATCATTTACGATTTGGATTGACTCATTTAAATGAGATTAAAGAAGGATTACCATTGTTTTCACAATGGTTAAGACAATTTGATAAATAGTTAAAGGAGGATGAAATAATCCTCCTTTATGCTTCTCTATAAACATATTTATAAACATGATAAATGGATAACACCAGAGTTGTAAATAGACCAATCAGCATAACCATAGCAACACTTAAAACATGATAGCGAGGAGTTAATATTAATAAGCAGACAAATTCAATAATGACTTCTAGAGTGCTCATCATGAACATTTCTTTATTCTTATTGAGAGCCTGAAGTGTTGCACTTAAGGGGGTCTGCAAATAAAAGAGGGTAAAAGGAATAGACATGTATTTTAGATAATCATAACCGTTGTTTGTGTTATACATAAACAGCAGGCACTTGTCGCCCCAAAAGTAAAATAACAAAGTAAATGGTAAACTGATAAGGAAGCAAACGATAACACCATAAATAACATGTTTCCGTAAGTCTCTTAGACGCCGGTATGCTATATCTTTATTTAAAATGGGAAGTAATAAACGTAAAACAACGTTGTTGAAGAATGTTGGAGTAACAAGCAATGATATAACATAGCCACTGATAATAGCATATTGCATATGAATATCTGATTCATTAATATTTAATTTGGTTAAAATTGCCACCAGAACAATTGGCTCAATAAAGTTATAGCATGTATGCAAAATGCGTGAGCCTGTTAAAGGTAGGGCGATATTCATCATGTCTTTGAGAATGAAATGATCTTTAAAGTATTCAATGGGGTGGTAGGTTACATTAACTTTGCGATGCATTTTGAAATATAAATAAATGATAGATGCAAGTTCACCAACGCTCATAGCGAGTATTGCAATAGAAACAAGATAAGTCATATCAAGGTTTACAAATGATTTAATCATAAAATAAGTGAAAATAATTCGAGCAACTTCTTCAAGTAATTGAGCAACTGATAAAGTCCAAACATCTTCTTTTCCTAAACAATAATTCTTAATAATTCCACTAATAGCAACCAAAGGAATAAAAGGCAGCATAGTTAAAAGTGGATAATAGGCTTGATCTTGTTTTAAAAAATCATGGGCTATAATTTGTGAAAAACATAAAATAGATAACATTATCAAAAGACAAGAGGCAAAACATATCAGAATTGCTGAGATTATGACTTTCTTATTGTTGTATTTTGGATGTGAAATTAATCGAAAGACAGCAGACGGAATGGAAAACTGGGCTAAGGTTATACACAAAGAAAGTGTCGGAATAACCAAAATGTATAATGCCATACCTTGTTCACTTAAAAGTCTCGATAAAAGCATTCTGTTAAACACTGAGAAGACCTTGGTTATGAGGGTACTGCCACTTAAGATAATAAATGAATTAATCAATTTTCTTTTCATAAAACACTTCCTTTATTGGTGATTTTCCTTTATAATAAATATGTTGAAAAATTGAGAAATATGTTAGGAAGTGCAGTAAATGGAAATCAATCTCAAGAATAACTTGCCATTAGATATTCTTTTTTTAATTCGAATCAAGGCTAATGAGTTCAAGACAGAGGGGGTTCATGATATCGATGCTAGTGATATTAAAGAATACCTTTATAAAATCAAATGGAAAAATGAAGAAACATTGGCTATGTGTGATGTGATTGATGATATTATGTCTCTTCGTTTTTCGGAGGTCTTTGATTATTTAAAAGTGAAAGTGATTAAAGAAGCGTCGTCTTTGAATTTAAATGA
>OGRS01001837.1_pt1 | contig 10968 bp, 13 predicted proteins | sample 1553561 | NCBI WGS metagenome assembly OGRS01 (sample SAMEA2580103, study PRJEB22360) | human gut metagenome | biome: human gut; feature: human-associated habitat; material: faeces | place: Denmark | collected 2008/2010
TGCCCACTCTTACTTCTGCTTCAGGGCCGTTCATAACTTTCTGGCCAACCTTTAAGCCTTCGGGTGCAAGGATGTAAGCTTTCTGACCATCTGCATAACAGATCAGAGCAATGTTTGCTGTTCTGTTAGGATCGTACTCGATGCCTACAACAGTTGCAGGGATGCCGTCCTTGAATCTCTTGAAGTCTACAAGTCTATACTGGGTGCGAACGCCGCCGCCGCGATGACGAACAGTGATCTTGCCCTGATTGTTACGGCCGGAGTTCTTTTTCAGAGATACGCAAAGGCTCTTTTCAGGAGTCTTCTTTGTAATCTCGGAAAAATCAGAGCCAGTCATATTTCTTCTGGAAGGTGTATAGGGATTATATGTTTTAATTCCCATGATGATTTCTCCTTTACAAATTTATTATCGTGCTTGTTTGCACATAGGAAGATTCGGAAACTCTGTTCCGGATCTTTTTACAGACCAGCGAAGATCTCGATGTCTTTGCTGTCAGCGGTCAGTGTAACGATAGCCTTCTTAATCTTAGCGGTCTTGCCGACTACCATGCCGCGTCTCTTGGTCTTACCAGGTGCGTTTAAGGTGTTTACCTTTGCAACCTTGGTGCCTTCAAACATTTTCTCAACAGCCTCTTTGATCTGAGACTTGTTTGCTTCCGGATTTACCAGGAAGGTATATTTCTTTTCGCTCATACCAGCCATGCTCTTCTCAGTGATGACAGGCTTGAGGATAACGTCATAGTATTTAATGTCAGCCATTATGCGTATACCTCCTCGATCGTCTTAACAGCGTCCTTTGTCAGAACAACCTTGCCTGCCTTCATGATGTCGTATACGTTGATGGTATTCGGCAGAGCCATCTTTACGGTAGGGATGTTCCGTGCGCTCATCATTACGTTTGTGTCGTTCTCATTTACAACAACCAGACCGTTGTTTACTTCCAGGTTGTTCATAACCTGTGCAAAGTTTTTGGTCTTAACTGTATCGAACTTCAGCTCATCTACAACGATCAGCTTAGCGTTAGCCAGCTTATCAGTCAGTGCAGACTTCAGAGCCGCTCTCTTCTCTTTCTTGTTGAGCTTGAAGGAGTAATCTCTCGGAACGGGTGCGAATACTACGCCGCCGCCTGTCCACTGAGGAGATCTTGTGGATCCCTGTCTTGCATGACCGGTTCCCTTCTGTCTCCAGGGTTTTCTTCCGCCGCCGGAAACCTCGGAACGGGTCTTTGCTTTCTGTGTTCCCTGACGATTGTTTGCAAGCTGCTGTACAACTGCCATGTGTACCAGATGTTCGTTCACTTCAACACCGAATACCGCATCGCTTAATTCGATTGTATCGATCTGCTTGCCTTCCATATTATAAACAGATACTTTTGCCATCTGAGTGGTCCTCCTTTCCAGTTTTAAGCCTCCACCTTAGTGGTTTCTTTGATCGTTACCAGAGCTTTCTTAGGGCCGGGTACTGCACCCTTTACCAGGATCAGATTCTTGGCTGCGTCAACTCTTACAACGTCCAGATTCTGAACAGTAACCTTTACGCAGCCCATGTGACCAGGCATTCCTTTGCCCTTGAATACGCGGCTCGGAGAGGAGCAGGCGCCGTTGGAACCCTGATGACGGTGGAACTTGGAACCGTGAGCCATAGGTCCTCTGTGCTGACCAAATCTCTTGATCGCGCCCTGGAAGCCTTTACCTTTGCTGATTGCTGTAGCGTCGATTCTGTCGCCAGCCTCAAAGATGTCAGCTTTGATTTCCTGAGCCAGTGCATACTCTGATGCGTTCTCAAACCGGAACTCTCTTACATATCTCTTGCAGGATACACCAGCTTTTGCGAAGTGACCCTTCTGAGCTTTATTTACACCATGTCTGTGAATAACTTCTTTCTTACCAGCCTTGTCTTTGTTGACGATTCTTTCCTTCTTGTCAACGAAGCCAACCTGTACTGCCTCGTAGCCGTCGTTCTCAACGGTCTTGATCTGTGTAACAACGCAGGGACCTGCCTGAAGTACGGTTACAGGAACCAGTACGCCGTCGTCATTGAAAATCTGAGTCATTCCGACTTTGGTAGCTAAAATCGCTTTTTTCATTGTCTGTTTAACCTCCTGTTTTTGTTCTACATAGCGGAATGTTCGCAGCTTTCCTGCTCCCTTTTATTAAGGAAGTGGTAAAAGCAGTTGGACTATTCATACGTCTCTGTAGAGGTTTGCTTTGAAAATCTTATTTGGTTTTCATTTTGATATCGATGTACACACCAGCGGGCATTTCCAGTCTCTGCAGAGCATCAACGGTCTTGGGTGTGGGTGTGATGATATCGATCAGTCTCTTGTGCGTACGACGCTCGAACTGTTCTCTGGAATCTTTGTACTTGTGTACGGCACGCAGGATAGTAACTACTTCCTTCTTAGTGGGAAGCGGTACCGGTCCGCTCACCTGTGCTCCATTTTTCTTGACTGTTTCGATGATTTTCTTCGCAGACGCATCAACTAACTGATGATCGTAAGCTTTCAGTGTAATCCTCATTACCTGATTTGCCATAAAAAAAGTCGCCTCCTTTTCGCGCTTTTGAGATAAGTGCGACAAGCGGTGACTGTACACGTTCCCGTGTGTGTCCTTTTAATAAGCAACCCTGAAAGTTCTCTTTCTCTTATTCTCCGGACTTACACGTTGTTTCCCTTGCCATCTGGCAAGTGCTGTTATCTGGTACAGTGACTTGTCGTCAGTTTTCTAACTTGACATTCGCTCCACATAAAAACCTGCACGGATTATGTATTTTCCATTGCAGCAACCTTATGTTTCATCGCTATCATGTCACAGCACTTAGTAGTATAATGGAACAAAAATAAAATTGCAAGTGTTTTTTCGATTCTTTTAAAACTTTTTTTGTACAAAATCAGATACAATTTAATCTGTTTCTTTCAGGGGGCAAATGCTGCTCAGACCGGCAGCATCATAAGCGCCCCCTGTACGATAAGCTTTGCCACACCGCTCAATACCATTACGAGGATCGGATTCATATCCTTTTTTTTCAGCAGATAAAACGCAGCGACAAAAATAAGGATAGAATCAATTTTTACCGCATCCACTCCGACCGCTCCATTCCAAAATGCCGTTATCATAATCGATACGCCCGCTGCCGCGATCATCGCTACCACCGCCGGACGCAGTGTTTCCAGCACGCTCTGAAGCATACTCAGTTTGCGGTAACGCAGATACAGCCATGCCAGCCCCATAACAAGAATGCACGACGGTAAAATACATCCAAATGTTGCAGCCAGCGCCCCCGGCACCCCTCCAATGCGGATTCCCACAAAGGTTGCCGAATTGACTGCAATCGGTCCCGGTGTCATCTGGGAAATCGTAATCAGATCTGTAAATTCTGTTGCAGACAGCCAGCCATGCTTCATAACCTGTTCCTGTATCAGCGGAAGCGCCGCATATCCCCCTCCAAAGCTGAACATACCTATCTGCAGAAAACTTAAAAACAGCTGCCAGTAAATCATTCTTTTTCCCTCCTCATCCGGACAACCGTCCGTACCACCCCAAGGGCGATGCATATCAGTACCACGTAAACTACATTGACGTTAAAAACTGCCGTCGCCAAAAATGCTGCTGCCATGATCGTCAGAGACATCTTATTCTTCCCCCGTACGATGCCGCTGCCCATATCCCATACGACCGCCGCTATCACCGCAGCCACGCCGGACTGCATTCCATCCAGGATGGTTTTGACAATAAAATTTGATGAAAATGCAGCATAAAAAAATGAGATAACTGAAATAATAGCAAACGGCGGAATGATAGTCCCAACTATCGCCGTCAGCGCTCCTATCAGCCCTTCCAGTTTATACCCCACTACAATAGCTCCGTTTACCGCAATGGCGCCCGGTGCTGACTGAGCTATTGCTACCAGATCCAACATCTCATTCTCATCTATCCAGCCAAGCTCGTCTACAAACTTCTTTTTCATCAGCGTCACTATCACATATCCGCCGCCAAATGTAAAGGCGCTCAGATATAACGTTGAAATGAATATTTTCCACAGCCTCTTTCCCTTATTCTCCATTTCTTCCTCCTGTACTACCGTAAACAGCAGCATTTTTTCTGTAACACTTCCCTTAATTGCCAAGGAATTATTCTATAAACTCCATAAATAAATATATTTCTTAAATATTCTTTTTTATTTATAAACTTTTCTTTTAATAACTGTTTTTGAAATCTTAAGTCGTTTATTAAAAGTTTTAATCCACCTCTTCTTTTTGCAGTTCCATCTGTTATTCTAAAATAAAGAAGTGATTTTTGAATATTATACATTTGACATTTATTCAAAGCTAATCTTATCCATAAATAATAATCTTCCAAGGCAAAGGTTTGCATATAACTTCCAACCTTTATTACCATAGATTTTTTATACATAACAGTTGGATGATTAAACGCACAACTAAATTTAAGTTTAGTATAAATTTCATCACTATTTTCTGGAACTTTTCTAACACTTTGGACTTCTATTTTTTTATTTTTTAAACTAAATTCATCTATCCAACTACCACATATATCTACTTTGGAATTATTTTTAAAAATTTCCATTTGTTCTTGAAACCTTTCTGACTTTGCTATATCATCTCCATCCATTCTAGCCACCAATTCATAAGAACAATTTTCAAGTCCAATATTTAAAGCCTTTCCTAATCCACTATTTTTTTCTAAAGAAATAATTTTAAATAAATTGGGATATTTTTTTATATATTTTTCAATTATATTATCTAAATCTTTTGTTAAAGGGCCATCTTTAACTAGTACAACTTCATTTGGTTTAAGTATTTGTTTATCTATAATGCTTTCTAAAGATAAATCTAAATATTCGGGAATTTCTTTGTAATATACTGATATTAACACTGAAAATTTATTTTCCATTTTCACTATATCCCCTTTCCAAAAATAACTATCTTTACTGTCTTGAATAGTATTACTATATCTAAAAATAGATCCTGATACTTAATGTAATATAAATCATATTCTAACTTCTCTTTTACCTCTTCTATTGTTGAAGAGTAAAAATACATTGTCTGTGCCCAACCAGTAATTCCCGGTCTTACTGCGTATCTTAAATGATAATTTTTTATTTTTTTCTCATAATCGTGTCCAAGCTCATTCCATTCTGGTCTTGGTCCTACAAAAGACATATCTCCCCTAAATACATTAATAAGTTGAGGAAGTTCATCTAATCTTGTTTTTCTAATAAAATGTCCAACTTTTGTAATTCTATCATCATTTTCAGAAGCATATTTTGAAAATTTACTTGGATCATGAACTTTCATACTTCTAAACTTAATTATTTCAAATTCTTTACCATTCATTCCTATTCTTTTTTGCTTAAAGAACGCTGGTCCCCCATCTTTTTTTACTAAGATAAATGTAAAAATCATAAATGGAAACGAAACTATTAAAAGTATTGTTGAAATGATGATATCAAAAGCTCGCTTGATTCTTCTTTGTAATCCATTATTAAATGAGGTAAAACCATCAGTCATAAGAACCCATAAAGAATCTATTTTATCAACATCAACCTTTCCTTCTTCTTTTTCAAGGAAACCCAAATAATCAGATACAGCTATTCCGCTAAGTTTTAATTTAACTATTGTATCTGCATAAAGCTTAACTTGCTTTCTTGAAGTAAATATTATTTGATGAATTTGATATTTCTTAACAATCTCTTCAATATCAGAAATTTTTCCTAAATAATTATCTAACTCTTCTTTTTCTTCGTGAACATACCCAACATATTCATATTTATTATTTTTTTTATTAAGCGCATTAATTATTTTTGAAGTTGGAGTATCATACCCAAGAATTAAAACTCTAATATTTTCTTTATTAAAGAAGGAAAGTAAATATTTAAAAAATATTTGTATTAAGGTAAAGCCTAAAAAGAAAAATACAATTTTTATATCTCTTCTCATCCAATAAAGAATAAGAAACCCACAAAAATTAATAAATATAGAGGTTACTATTCTTTTAAAATTAACTTTATAAGAGTTAAAAGTAGAAATATCAAAAAGATAGTATAATAAAAAAAGAATAAGAATAATTAATTGAGCATTTCTACTTTTTATAATATCAAGATAAAATAAACCACCTTCATAAGCTAGTCCAATTAATAAAAAATATACAAGTCTCATTTTAAAATTTAATAAATGATTCATAACATACCCCTTTTAATTTTTTTAAAACTGCTTAAAAAAATAGAGCTTTTTCTTTACCTATTATGTTAATTTCTGCAATTATTATTAAACTTGAAAGTACAGGGCCAATTATTTATAGTCAAGCAAGAATTGGTGAATATCAAAAAGAATTCTATGTTCATAAATTTAGAAGTATGAGAAATGACGCAGAAAAAAATGGTGCCAAATGGGCAGTAGAGAATGATCCTCGTGTTACAAAGTATGGAAATTTTATGAGAAAAACAAGAATAGATGAACTTCCACAAATATGGAATGTATTAAAAGGAGAGATGTCATTTATAGGACCAAGACCAGAAAGACAAGTTTTTATAAATGAAATAGAAAAAGAAGTTCCAAATTATAATCTTAGACATTTTATAAAGCCAGGGCTAACTGGGTGGGCACAAGTAATGTACCCATATGGAGCAAGTATAGAAGATGCAAAAAGAAAACTGGAATATGATTTATATTATGTAAAACATCAGGATATATTTTTAGATATAGTAATATTTTTTAGAACAATACAAACAGTAATATTTGGAAAGGGGAGATAAAAATGCAAAAACCATTAGTATCAATAATAACTCCCTTATACAATTCAGAAAAATTTATTGCTGAAACAATAGTTTCAGTACTTGCTCAAACTTATACAAATTGGGAAATGTTAATAGTAAATGACTGTTCCAAAGATAATGGAGCTAGTATTGTCGAAAAATATTCTAAAAAAGATAAAAGAATAAAATTATTTAATAATAAAAAAAATATGGGCGTTTCTTTTACAAGAAATAAAGCAATAAACTTGTCTCAAGGAAAATATATAGCCTTTTTAGACAGTGATGACCTTTGGCATAAAGAAAAATTAAAAAAACAAATAAAAATGATGGAAGAAAAAAATATCTCTTTATCTTATACAGCTTATACAAAAATGAATGAAGATGGAAGTCTGAGAGGAAAAATAGAAGTTCCTGAAAAAGTAAATTACAAAAAACTTTTAAAAGGAAATATTATGGGGTGTTTAACAGTAATTGCAAGAAAAGATATTTTGAAAGATAGTTACTTTAGACAAACTAAACAAGAAGATTATATTTTATGGTTAGAACTTCTCAAAAAAGTAGAATTTTCCTATGGAATACAAGAAAGCTTAGCTTTTTATAGAGTTTTAGAGAATTCAAGGTCAAGTAATAAGATAGATTTAGTTAATTTTAATTGGAGAATATATAGAGAAGTAGAAAAATTAAGTTTAGTGGAAAGTATTTATTATTTTGTAATTTATTTGGTAAAAGGAATAAAAAGATATATGAAATAAAAAAGGAAAATATTATGGAAATAAGTGTAATTATACCAATGTATAAACCAGATTATTATATATGGGAATGTTTAGATTCTTTAAAAAATCAGACCATTTCTCAAAATGAGTTTGAGATTTTAATTATATTAAACGGAGAGAAAGAACCATATTATTCTCAAATTAATAATTGGATAAATGAAAATAATATTAAAAATATAAAATTGTTATATAGTGAAAAAAAAGGAGTTTCCAATGCTAGAAATTTAGGATTAAATATAGCCTGTGGAGAGAATATTTGTTTTATAGATGATGATGATTATATAGATATTAATTATCTTAAAGAACTAGCAAATGGTTTAAAAAAATATGGAAAAAATGGAATAGTTGTTACAAATCATATAAATTTTGATGAACAAACTAAAAAAAATATATACGAGACAAATTATCAAATGGGATTATATACTGAAAGTAATTTAAAAGTAAGAAAAATATTTTCAACTGTCTGGGGAAAAGTAATTCCTAGAAAAATAATAAATCAAACTAAATTTAAAGATTATTCAAATGGTGAAGATGCCCTTTTTATGCTGGAAATTTCTAAAAATATTAAATATATTGCAGTTACAGAAAATAATATATTTTATTACTATCGAATGAGAAAAAAATCAGCTCATTTTAAAAAGAAAAAAATAAGTTATATTTTAAAAAATTCATTAAGTTTATTGTGTGAATATTTAAAATTATTTTTCAAAAAAGAGTATAGCAAAAAATTTGTTTTTATTAGAATTTTAGCTTTAATTAAAGGTATGTTTTTTCAGTTGAAAAATTGATTTTAAAGGAGAAAAATAAGTTGGATGAAAAAATAAGTGTGATTATACCTGTTTATAATGTAGAAAAATATTTGAAGCAATGTCTAGAAAGTATTCTAGAACAAACATATAAAAATCTTGAAATAATTCTTATTGATGATGGAACAAAAGATAGTTCAGGAATGATATGCGATGATTACGCTAAAAAAGACAATAGAATAAAAGTTATACATCAAAAAAATATGGGATTATCTGGGGCTAGAAACACAGGTTTAAAAAACAGTACAGGAGATTTAATAACTTTTGTTGATAGTGACGATTTTATAGATAATAAAATGTTTGAAACTATGTTGTTATCTATAAAAGAAAATGATGCTGATATAGTGGAATGCGGAACTATATTTTGTGATGAAAATGGAAATTATATTAGAGATAATACTTTAAACGAAGTTAAAATTTATAAAAACGAATATCAAATAAAAGAATTATTGATGAATGAAGATATAACTACTACTAGTTGGGGAAAATTATATAAAAGAAAGTTATTTAAAAATTTTGAATTTCCTTTAGGAAAATATCACGAGGATACTTTTACAACTTATAAATTATTACATCTTTCTAAAAAGACGACTGTTTTAAATAAAGGATTTTATCATTATAGACAAGTTGATGGCAGTATAATGAATTCTAGTTTTAAGTTGAAACATTTAGATTCTATTGAAGCAACTTTAGAAAGAAGTAAATTTATAGAAAAAAATTATCCTGAATATAAAAAATATGATTATGCAAATATTGTTTATTCTTGTTGCAAGGTTTATGAAAGAATTCTTTTATCTGATTTTTATGACAAAAAAATAATTAAAAATTTACAAAATTTAATTAGAAAATATTTAATATATTTTTTAATTTACAGCAAATCTAAAAAGTCTACTAAATTATTTTCCATTGTATGTTTTTTTGATATGAATGTATGTAAAAAAATTTATAAGAAATTGAAAGGATAAATATGAAATTAGTATTTTGTACTCCACAAATAATTGGAAGCGGAGGAGTTGAAAGAGTTTTAGCTCAAAGATTAAATTATTTTGTTGAAAAATTTGGATATGATGTTACTGTTATAACAACAGAGAATAATAGTATAATTTATGAAAATAAACCTCCCTTTTTTTATTTTAATTCAAAAATAAAAATAATAGATTTGAGAATAAATTATATTGATGTTTTAAGTTGTAGTTTTATTAAAAATAAAATTAAAATAAATTTATTAAAAAGTAATCATCTAAAAAGACTAAATACAATAGTTAATGAAATAAAACCTGATATTTTAATTTCTTTAGGGGATGTGGATAGAAACATCACTTATAAAAGTAATTATAAATGCAAAAAAATACTAGAACATCATGTTAGCAAAAAATGTTTTACTGGAGAATTAACAAAAAATAATTTTCTTGATAAGTTAAAAATTAAATATAGAGAATATAGAGAAAAATCATACATTACTAAATATGATAAATTTTTAGTTTTAACAGAAGAGGATAAACAAGCTTGGGGAGATGAAAGAATAAAAGTTGTCAATAATCCTTTGCCTTTTGATTCTGAGGAAGTTTCAAATTGTAAAAATAAAAAAATTATTTCTATTGGAAGACTTGACGAACAAAAAGGATTTGATATTTTGATAGATGTATGGAAAAAAGTAAATACTAAGCATCCAGATTGGATTTTAGAAATTTATGGAGAAGGAAGTCTTAGAAAAAAATTACAAGAAAAAATAGATTTATTAAATTTAGAAGATTCGTTAATATTAAAAGGTAATGAAAAAAATATTCAATCAAAATATTTAGAAAATTCTATTTACGTGATGAGTTCTAGATACGAAGGATTTGGAATGGTACTTATTGAAGCAATGTCTTGTGGATTACCTTTAATATCTTTTGATTGTCCTTGTGGGCCAAAAGATATTATCAAAGATGGAGAGAATGGATTTTTAGTTGAATTTGGAAATATTGAAGAAATGGCAGAGAAGATAAATTATTTAATAGAAAATGAAGATAAAAGAATAAAAATGGGAAAAAAATCAAAAGAACTATCATATAATTATTCTGAAGAAAAAATAATGAATCAATGGAAAGAATTATTTAAAAATTTATTGGAAAATAAATAGGAGAACAGATTGAAGAAAGAAGTTTTACTAAATTTTATATTTACCTTTATAACTAGTGCTTTAGGATTTATGCAAAATAAATATTTTATTCAATATATGGGACTTGAAACGTTAGGTATGATGAAACTTTTTACCCAATTTTTAGCATATCTTAATATTATAGAAATGGGTCTTGGAAGTGCATCCGCTTTCGCTCTTTATAAACCATTAGCTGAAAAAAATTATAAAAGTACAAGTATTGTAGTTAATACTATTGAAGATATTTATAATAAAATAGCTATTTTATTGATGGCATTGGGAGCTTTGTGTATTCCTATAATACCATTTTTTATGAAAATTTCAACTTTTTCTAATGAAATTTATTTTTATTGGATTTTATATGTTTTAAATACTGTGTTAACTTATCTATTTATAAAATATGTTATTTTATTTACAGCTAACCAAGAATTTTTATATGTTAGAATTGTGCAATCAATTTCAAAATTTTTATTTCAAT
>OGRS01001838.1_pt1 | contig 10960 bp, 8 predicted proteins | sample 1553561 | NCBI WGS metagenome assembly OGRS01 (sample SAMEA2580103, study PRJEB22360) | human gut metagenome | biome: human gut; feature: human-associated habitat; material: faeces | place: Denmark | collected 2008/2010
AAAAACTGTTTATTTTTCAAAAAGAGCTAGTGAAATAATAGGAACGAACCAATCTATTAAAAGTAGGTTAGATCTAGATGAGAAGCTAGATTATGAAGTAGAATTAGCAGTAATTATAGGAAAAGCAGGAAAAAATATAGCTGAAAAAGAGGCAGAAAAATATATTTTTGGATATTCAATATTTAATGATATTTCGTCAAGAGGTTTACAAAAAGAACATATTCAATGGTATAGAGGAAAAAGTATAGATACTTATTCTACTATGGGACCAGTAATTTTACATAAATCATTAGTTCCACATCCACTAGAATTAAAGATTTGTAGTGAAGTTAATGATGAAATTAGACAAAATTCTAATACTAAGTATATGCTGTCTAATGTTTCAAAAATAATTTCAGAGATATCTAATGGAATAACTTTAGAGCCAGGAGATATTATTATAACAGGAACTCCAGATGGAGTGGGATTAGGATATAATCCACCTAAATTTTTAAAAAAAGAAGATATTGTAAAATGTAAAATAGAAAAAATAGGAGAATTAATAAATAAAGTAGAATAAAGGAGAAGTTTATGAAAAAAGCAATGTTTTTAACACCAGTAGTAACAGCTTTTAATAAGGAAGGAAAGCTAGATGCTCAGGCAAATAGAAATGTTTGGGAACACTTAATAAAAGGTGGAATAGATGGAATCGTTATAATGGGAAGTACAGGAGAATTTTTCTCAATGTCAATGGAAGCTAAAAAGGAATTAATTGATTTAGCAACTGATTATATCAATAAAAGAGTAAAATTATATATAGGAACTAGCTGTATGACAATAGAAGAAACAGTAGAGTTATCAAATTATGCATTAGAAAAAGGTGCTGATGCTGTTATGATAATAGGACCTTACTATTTTTCATTATCACCAGAAAGTATAGAATATTATTTTGATGAAGTTGCAAAACAAGTAAAAGGAGACATTTATTTGTATAACTTCCCAGACAGAAATGGATATGATTTAACTGCTGAAATTACACTAAATTTATTACGTAAAAATAAAAATATAGTAGGATTTAAAGATACTGTAAGCGAAATGGGACACACAAGAAGATTATTAGCAACTGTAAGAGATGAGTTCCCTGAGTTTGTAGTTTTATCAGGATATGATGAAAACTTAGCTCATGTTATGTTATCAGATGGAAATGGATGTATTGGAGGATTATCAAATCTTTATCCAGAAGTTTTTGCAAAATGGGTAAAAGCTATTAATGAAAAAGATATGGATGAAGTAACTAGAATACAAAAAATAGTAGATAGAATGATGAAAATTTATGAAGTGGGAACACCATTTATTCCAGTAATGAAAAGAGCTATGACATTACGTGGAATAAATTTAGTTGATTATAGTATAAAACCATTTTTAGAAGTTAATGATAAGCAAGAAAAAGAGATTAAAGCAATTATAGAATATGTTGAGAAAAATTTCTAATTAGAATAAAAAATATATTGTAAATAAAAAATATATATAGTAAAATTCAAGAATAATTAAAGAAAAATATTTTATAAATCAAAATTATTTTTCTTAGTATAAAAAATTATTCTTGAATTTTTTTAATTTTTTAGGAGGAAAAATATGAAAGCTTATGCTACTTTTGGAGTTTGTGCAAAAGAAATTCTTTTAGATGTAGACACTAATGGAATTATTCAAAATATTGAATTTGTTGGAGGTTGTGACGGAAATACTCACGGAATAGAAAATCTTGTAAAAGGTTTACCAAAAGATATAGTTATCCAAAAACTTAAAGGTATAACTTGTAGAACAAAACCTACTTCTTGTCCTGACCAACTTGCAAGAATCTTAGAAGAAAATTTCTAATTTAAAAAGGGAGCCAAAGCTCCCGATTTTTATTTATATAAGATTTATTTCAACTGTTCGCCTTCTGTTTTTGCTATAACAAGTGTACAAACAGCATCTCCTGTTATATTTATCATTGTTCTAAACATATCAACAAATCTATCAATTCCCATTACAAGTCCAATTCCTTCTAATGGAAGTCCCACTTGAACTAAAACCATTCCAAGCATAATAACTCCAACTCCCGGAACTCCAGCTGTACCGATTGATGCTAGAGTGGCTGTAAGAATTATTGAAATATAGTGAGCCATTGTTAAATCTTTTCCATAGATTTGAGCTATAAATATAGTAGCAATCCCTTGCATTACTGCTGTTCCGTCCATATTTATTGTATTACCTAATGGAATTGTAAAAGATGATATTGTTTTTGATACTCCAAAATTTTCTTGAACTGTTTTTAAAGATGATGGTAAACAAGCACTACTTGATGCTGTTGAAAATCCAATCATCATTGTTGGAGCAAATCCTTTAAAGAATTTTATTGGATTATATTTTCCAAATAACACTAATATTCCTTGGTAAGTTACTAAACAGTGAATAAATAAAATTATAACTACACCGATAAAATATTTAAATAATGGAATAAGTGCCACATAACCTAATGTTGTAAAAGTTTTAGCTATAAGTCCGTAAACCCCAAGTGGAGCAAGTTTCATTATAAGTTCAACTAATTTTAAACTTATACTATTTCCCTCTTCAAAAAGTTTTTTTACATTAGATGCTTTTTCTCCAAGAAGTGAAAGAGCCACTCCAAGTAATATTGCAAAAACTATTATTTGTAACATATTTCCTGTTGCTAATGCCTCAATAGGATTTATTGGTATCATATCTAAAAGTATATCTACAAAAGGTTTTGTTTCTGGAGTTTTAACAGCAGTTGTTGCTATATTTTCCAATTGTATTCCCTTTCCAGGATTAATTATATTTCCTCCCACTAAAGCCAATACAACTGCAAAAGCTGTAGTTGAAAGATAAAAAGCTAAAGTTTTTATTCCTATTCTTCCAAGTTTTGTAACATCTTCAATACCAGCTGATCCCATTACTAAAGAACAAAGTACTAATGGTACTACTACCATTCTGATAGCTCTTACAAATCCATTTCCTAAAAAGTTAAATATAAAATTTAAAAGATATTTTTCTACCATTGGATTTTCTTTCATTGGGTGAAGTATCAGTCCTGTAACTACTCCTAATATCAGTGCTATAAAAATTTTTGTCGTCAGATTCATTTTTTTTGTATTTTCCATATTTCTCCCTCCACGCCTAAACAATTTCATTTATTGCGTGACATTATATCAGATTATAGAAAAATTACAACAAAATTTTAATATTTTTAAAAATATATTAAATCATCACTAATTTATAATCATTACAATCTATTATAGAACATATAATTTAAAATATATATTCTATTTTTAAATTGTATTCATTTATTCAATGAAAAATTTAATAAAAATAAAAAAGGCTACTACATTTTAAATTTTTGTAGCAACCTCTATTTTTATTTCTTTTCTATTTTAATATTTTCTCTTTTCATTGTACTATTTCCTTCAAAAATAGCTCCCTCTTCTATTGAAAGAGTTTTAGTTATTATATCTCCCTGAACTTTACCACCAGATATTAATTCTAGCTCATCAGTTTCTATCTTTCCATTTAAAAGTCCACTTATAATTATTTTTTTAGCTTTCATACTTCCTATAACTTGTCCATTTTCTCCTACAGTTATAAGAGCTGTCGATTCAATATTACCCTCAACTTTACCAGCCACATAAATATTACATTCTAACTTTATGTCACCTTTTATGGTAGTTGCTTTTGATATTATTGTCATCTCTCCACCTTTTACAGTAGATGTATTACTTTCAAATAATGCCATTTTTTCTCCTCTTATTACTTATCTATATTAAATTTTTTTAATTTTCTATAAAGAGTTGTAAGTCCTATATTCATTTTGTCACAAAGAATTTTTTTTCCCTCAGTAGAATTTCCATATTTTTCCAAACCTTTTATAATATAGTTTTTTTCTATTTCACAGAACTCATCTTCTAAAATTTCAAAACTTTCTTTTTTTATTTCTTCCAAAATTATATTTTTATTTTTTGAAAGTTTTATATTTTCAGGTAGCATAGACACAGTTACCCTGTCAGCCTCTCCACAAGTATTCATTATAAGTTCTATAACATTTTCAAGCTCTCTCACATTTCCGGGCCAGTCATAGTCCAATAATACATTCATAGCTTTTTCGTCAATGTCTATCTCTTTTTTTCCAGAGATTACACTATATTTCTCTATCAATTTTTTAACTATTGGTCCAATATCCTCTCTTCTCTCTCTCAAAGGACAAGTTTGAATAGGAATAACATTTAATCTATAGAAAAGATCTTCTCTAAATTTTTTCTCTTTTATTTTTTGCCTTAAATCAGCATTTGTAGCTGCTATTATTTTAATATCTAAATCTATACTCTTATTAGACCCTATTCTTTCGATTTTTTTCTCTTGGATAACTCTTAAAATTTTTGCTTGTAGATATAGTGGCATATCTCCAATCTCGTCAAGGAAAATAACCCCTCCGTTAGCAAGTTCAAATTTTCCCATATGTCCATTGTTATCAGCTCCAGTAAAAGCTCCCTTTACATATCCAAAAAGTTCACTTTCAAGAAGTGAGTCAGGTATGGCAGAACAATTTATTACTACCAAAGGTTTATCTTTTCTATTTCCACTAGAGTGAAGTGAACGAGCTATTAATTCTTTTCCTGTTCCACTTTCTCCAGTAATAAGAACTGTAGAATTTGAATTTGCCACAGTTTTTATATATTCTTTTAAAGATTGAATCGATTGAGATGTACCGTGAATATCATCTAAAGTAATTCTATTGTATTGATTACTTACTTCAACAATATTTTTGCTAATCTTTTGTATATCATCAAAAATAAAACCATTTATCTTTTTTTGACTAAAAGAAACCATTGGAACTTTTTTTCCTGTTACGTTGTACTCTTTTTTTCCTATTATAAGTTTAAAAATTTCTTCATTCATTATATAGTCATTTTGACTTATAAGTTGCATCTTTTTTCCCTCAGGATTAAAAGAAAGTTTTAATTTTTTTATCCCTATTTGATTGATACTTGTTATATTTCCATCTACATCACTTAGGATTACACCTTTTGTCATATTGTTAAGAAGTTGATTTAAAGTTTCCTCTCTCTCTTTTTGAAGTAAACTTTCTCTATACTCTTTAAACTTCATTCCAATAAATTCTGCTATTTGTTTTGTAAAGTCAAGATAAGACTCTACATCTAAAAGTATTTTATTTTTTTGCTCCTCATTAAAACATAAAAGTCCCAAAACTCCCTCTATCTCTCCGTTACAATAGATAGGAGTAGCTATTTCCAAAGTTTCTTTACATAACTCTTTGTCAGCACAAATTTGACAAAGGTCGTGAGTTCTAGGATTTTCTATTATACTTGTTTCTCCTGTTTCAATAGTTTTTTTAAAAACATTTCCTCTAACTCTCTCACCAACAGTATCATTATATCTGCTAGTTCCAGAAACTCTCTTCATATTTTTATCCACAACTCCAACATCAACATTTATGACAGTTGTAATGACTTTTATATATTTTTTTATATGTTCCTCTATTTCTATAAGAGATATATTCATCTTCACTCCTAAATAATTTTTATTTTTCTTTTACTAGCCGATTTTATCCCCAACTCTTCTCTATATTTTGCTATTGTTCTTCTAGCTATATCTATTTTTTGTCCTTTTATATAATCTGCTATCTCTTGGTCAGTGTAAGGTTTTTTTCTATCCTCTTCCAAAATTAGCTCCTCTATAAGACTATATACAATCTCTTTAGTATCATTTAAAACAAATAAATCTTTTATTCTCATTATTCCTTTCTCAGTTAAGACATATTTATTTTTTATCGCCCTTGACACTGTTGATTGATGTAGCTTTAATATCTCAGACAACTCTTTTGAAGTAAAAGTTTTTAATTTTCCATTTTCTTCAGAAAAAAAACTATACTGTCTTTCTAAAAGAATTTCTAATATTTTTTTCAAGGTCTCTCTTCTTTTTTCTATAAAATTAACCAAACTTACTGCTGAATTATAAAAAGTCTTATTCTCTCTATTTTCAATCTCTTTTATTTTTATTTTTGGGATATTTTCATTTAACATTACAACTTGATATTCCCCATCTACCATTTTTATCTCTGCTTCAGGAGCAATATAGTTTGTGACATCTCCCATATAAAAACCTCTGGCTGGTATAGGATTTAATTTTCTTATAACTTCCAGATAGTTTTTAATTTTATTTTCAGATATTTTTAATTTTTCAGAAATCTCGCCATATCTTTTTTCCGAAAGCTCTTTTAAAAAATATTTTATCAGATTTTCCAAGACAATATCATTTATATTTTTTTTATGTAACTGAATAATCAAACACTCTTCAAGATTTGACGCACCTATTCCTACTGGCTCTAGATTTTTAACTATCTCTAAAGCTTTCTCTACATCTTTTATAGAAAATTTTGTCAAATCCTTTATCTCTTTTTTACTAAGTGTAAGATATCCCTTTTTATCAAGATTATTTATAATATATTTACATAAAAATTCTGTTTTTTTATCTATTTTCAAATATCCAATCTGCTCTTCAAGATAATCAATAAGACTTTCTTCTTTATGAGCTAAATCAAGTGGTGAAAATTCCTCATCATCACTTGAGTATTTTTTTCCATAGTTATTTGAAAACTCTACATCTATGAGGGGATTTATCTCTGTAGCTTTTATTAAATATCTTTCTAAATCATATAAAGACATCTCCAAAATATTTAGGGAAAGTTTCATTTCTTGAGTTAAAACTAATTTCAGATCTTGTTTTATATCCAATACTACGTCCATTACTCCCCCTTATTTTTTTATTTCAATGTTTTTATTAAATCTTCCATAGCTGGATTTGTTGGTATATCATTTTTTCCAATTTCTACAGCATCTTGAGGTATACTTTCCATATCATTCATCTCAACAGCTATTGAATCAAAATCTTCAACTTCCTCTTTTGATAATTGATTTTCTTTTTCTTCTATATATATTTCTGTTTTCCCGTCAGCTTCACCTATAATTTTTTCTTCTGTTTTTATTTCAGTAGGTGCCTCCACTTTTTTCTCTACTATTTTTGTTTTTTTCTCTGATATTTTATAAGTTTCTCCAACTTTTATATTATTTCCAACAATACTTGGATTTAGATTTTTTATATCATCTACTGTTACTCCGTAATATTTAGCTAAAGAATATAAAGTATCTCCTGGTACAGTTCTATGAAGAACTTCTTTTGAAACTACCTCTTCTACTTTTTCTATTTTTATAGGTTTTTCTACTTTTGTTAAAGCTTTTAAATCCTTTGCCTCTATTTTTTCATAAATCATTTTTTGAGGATTAGAATCATTAGCATACATATCTATTTTTGTAACTCCAACACTTTGGAAATTTTTATCCTCTCTTACTATATAAGTATTTCCTACTTTTTTTATTGGACTTCCATTTCCCTCTCCACTACTTATAACAATATCCATTCCTGGAATATTTTTTACTACATCACTTATATTCCACTCTCTATTTAGATTGCTATCGTCCATAGAAGTAAGAGCTATTACAAAATTTATATTATTTTTTCTTATAAGTTCCAAAAGTTGTGGTATCACTAAAATAGGCTCTTCTATTTTTATTTGAGCCTTAGTTTTTTCGTCCATCTCATCATAAAGTGCTGGAGAAACTATCCCTATTATAGCTACTTTTTCTCCACCTATATTTCTTAAAACATATGGTCTTACAAAATCTCCACCTGTTCTATACTTTACATTTGATGCCACTATTCTAAAATTAGATATTTTTTCTAATTCTTTTATTCTTTCAGTTCCGTAGACAAAATCCCCTTTTCCCAAAGTTGTTGCTTGAAGATTTATTGCATTTAATATTTTTACTACATTTTCTCCACGAGAACTATCTGCAAACTCACTTCCAGAAAAATTTCCTCCACCATCTAAATAAAATACATTATTACTACCAAATTTTTGCTCTTCATTTTTTATAATAGTAGCAAGTCTTGAGTATCCTACTCCCTCTTCAATATTTCCATTTACATTATTAGTATTTACAATAGCCACATTATATACAATAGGATTTTCTTCCTGTGATTTCTCTTCTACAGAGGTACATCCTACCAATAAGACTGTCAATAACCAAGCTAATTTTTTCACAAAAACAACCTCCCATTATTCTTTTTATTACCCTTATTATACTATAATTTTTATTTTTTTTCATAAAAAATTTTGTTTTATGATATAATCTAAATATTCATTTAGTAGGAGGAATCTATGAAAAAATTTATCTCTTTTTTTATGATTTTTATTGTTTGTACTTTTTCTAGTTTTGCTGAGGAAAAAAATTTTTATGGTCAAGTTAATACAAAACAAGATAAAATTGATGCTGTTGATAGACATATAAAAGAGTTTGAAGAAAAGATAAAAGATTTGGAACTTTTAAAACAACATATGTCTAAAAATAAATTTGATATTAATAAAAAAAATGCCTCTCCAAAAATAGCCCTTGTCTTAAGTGGAGGAGGAGCTAAAGGTGCTGGACATATTGGAGTTTTAAAAATTTTGGAAAAATATAACGTTCCTGTTGATATTATCGTAGGAACTAGTGCTGGTAGTATAGTTGGAGCTCTTTATTCTATTGGATATTCTCCCAATGAGATAGAAGAGTTTATGATGACCCAAGAGTTTGATAAACTTTTTTCAAATAGCTCTGACAGACCTCTAAAAAATATCTCTCAAAAACTTTTAGAAAAAGATGGAACACTTGGAATATCAATTGATGAAAATAATAATATATATTTTCCACTTGGGATAGTTAATGGAGAACATATTTATCTGACTTTTAAAAAAGCTTTTGAGAAAGCTGAAAGAATAAAAAGCTTTGATGATTTTCCTATAAAATTTAGAGCTATTTCCACAAATATTAATACTGGAAAAAGTTTTGCTGTAAAAGAGGGGGATTTAGCAAAAGCTGTTCTTATGAGTATGGCAATTCCGTCTATTGTTACACCTATTGATCACAAGGGTGAATATTTTGTTGATGGAGGGGTTACAGATAATTTTCCTGTTCTTGAAGCCATAAGATCTGGAGCTGATATTATAATTGGTGTTGATATCACTGCTAATCCAACTGCTATAAATGATAAATCAAATATAATAACTGTTGTTGATAAAATTTCTACATATAATGGATTTAAAAGTACGGCTATTCAAAAAGAATATGTTGATATGCTTATTGTCCCTAATGTAAAAAATTATGGAACTCTTGATTTTAATAGTTTACCTGATATTATTAAAGAGGGAGAGATTGCCACTGAAAAATTTTCAAAACAACTGAAAAATCTTAGCAATGAAAAAAAATTCCTAGCTATAAAAGAGAAAGGTGAAAATTTAAAAGAGTTTTCAACATCTGTATCTCATATAGAATTAAGTGGAAATAAATATTTATCTGGTTCCAATGTTCTTGATTTAAAACCTAAAAAGGATTCTTTATCCATTGAGGATTTAAACACTTGGGCCAAAAAATTATATGCTCTTTCATATGTAGATAGAGTTTTCTATGAAGTTGATGGTGACAAAGTTACTTTTGCTATAAAAGAAAGTCCTAGATTTAAAATTTATGGTAACCTAAGTTATATTTCAAATGATTATGGTATTGCATTAAATCTTAATACAGACTTACCTTTTGAAAATATGTTTGGACAAAATTACTATATCAATAGTGAACTTTCATTCTTCCCTAAAATAGGTTTTGGAAATAGAAGTTCATATAAATTCTTTGGAAGAGATTTTACTACAAACTACACTATCTCTTATGAATACAATCCAATATTTTTATATGGTCATGATAAAGGAAAATTAATTTCAAAATATATAAGTAGATCCTTAAATTTAAAATATGATTTTAGTACTCCAATTAATAATGACACACTATTTGGATTCACTGGAAAATATACTTACTCTGGATATTCTTTTAACTCAGGACTTCCATATCCTTTTGATGATATAAGAGATTATTTCTGGACAGGAGCTTATATTATTCACGATAATTTAGATTCTATCACTTTCCCATCAAAAGGAACTTTTGGGTACCTAATGGGATTTACAAACAAAGGAATTTCAACAGATGATTTTAATTTCCAAGGATATAAATATAATTTCTATAAAGCTTTACCAATTACCAAAGATTTATCTTTCGGATTATTTACATCTGGTGGAGGGATTATTGAAAATAATTTTGATAATCAGTATGAGGGACTTTTCAAAATAGGTGGATCTAGAAAATTCTCTTTAAATCATCAGGAATTTGATTTCTATGGTGTTCATCACTATGGTGTTGTTGCTAGCAAAGTATTTATTGGTGGACTTAATCTACAATATAATATTGATTCTAATCTTTATTTAGTGGGAAGGTATAATATTCTTACTTATGATGCTGATAACTTATTCTTCCAATATCAAAGAAATAGTTCTTTCTCAGATGATTTTTATCATGGATATGGAGTTGGACTTGGCTGGAATACTTTCTTAGGACCATTAGAAATAACTATAACAAATAATGTCTTAGATAATAACGACATTTTATTTAATATCTATTTTGGATATAATCTATAATTAAAATAAAAGACTATTGCAAATAATATTGATTCTAAATCAATTAACAATAGTCTTTTTTATTTATATTTTTTATAACATTTAAATTTTTATTCTAACATTAGATAAATTTTTTAATTTTTCATAAAAAAATCAATTTATAATTTTCTTGTATAAAATAAAAAAACAACCTTCAAAGGTTGTCTGTATATTCTTTAATGGCGCTTCTTGCTGGACTCGAACCAGCGACAACACGATTAACAGTCGTGGGCTCTACCAACTGAGCTAAAGAAGCATTTGGTAGAGTTGGCAAGTTCCTATCCTCCCAGAGGGCTGCCCCCCAAGTACTTTCAGCGTTTACGAGCTTAA
>OGRS01001839.1_pt1 | contig 10932 bp, 9 predicted proteins | sample 1553561 | NCBI WGS metagenome assembly OGRS01 (sample SAMEA2580103, study PRJEB22360) | human gut metagenome | biome: human gut; feature: human-associated habitat; material: faeces | place: Denmark | collected 2008/2010
CTAATAATGAAAATACAACTATTAACAATAATATTACTTTTTTCATAACTCCTCCTTAAATCAAAATAGCTTCCTATGAATTTCCATAGAAAGCTACTTAAAATAACTCAGATTTTCTTTTTATTAAACTAGCATTATATTTTAAACTCCACTTTCTTTTTATCAAATACCATTCCTATTTTAATAATCTCTTTAAATCCCTTTCTTGTTAAAATACTATCATATCTATTTTCTTCTATTTGTTTTAAAGCAGTTTCAGCTTCTTTCTTTATATTTTTTGTCTTTCCTTTTTTTAATTCTAATATATATGCTGGATTTTTTCTATCTAAAGGCTCAAGTATTAAATCAGCTCTTCCATCTCCACTCTCTCTATTTGGATATACTAAATATATTCCCTCAAGAGCATAGAAAAATCCTGACAAAAGCATTTGATAATTATTTTCATATCTCTCATCTGTATCATAAAAACTTACTCCATGAAGAACTAATTGTTCTATAACTCTTTTTAACTCTCTCATATCTTTATTAAACAGTGCATATTTAACATCTTTCACTGTTTGAAGTTCTCCAAATAAGATTGTAAGAAATGTCTTTTTAAAGAAAGATGAAATCTCTTGGTTTGGGATTCTTACAATATACTCATCTTCATCTATTTTATCTTTTATTGTTAAATATCCTGAAAATAAAAGAAGTTCCCATATTTCACTTGGAGATAGATGTTTTCCTAGTGCTATATTATTACTTATTGTTACTGGTACATCTTTTTTCATAAATAGATCTTCTAAAGTTTTAAATACTCTTGAATCTGAGTTTTTTAACATCTCTTTTATCACTACATTTGAGCTAGTATTTACCCAATAAGCTTTTAATTCTTTGTTATCAATATAGTTTAAAATACTCCAAGGATTATATACATAAATATCTCCAAATCTATATCCATTATACCAAGTTTTTACATCTTCCAATTTATATTCAATACTGTAATTATGTAACATTTTTTCAACTTCATTTTCTAAAAGTCCAAAATGTTCTTCATAACTTTTATTAAGAACAGTATTTACTTTTAAATTATTCAAATCAGAGAAAATACCTGCTTGTGCTACTCTCACTATTCCTGTCAGAACCCCCATTTTCAAACTGACATTTGTTTTTAATACATTACCATACATTCCTTTAAAAAAAGCTACTGCTTGATTGTAGTATCCAAATTCATAGGCTGTAATCAGTGGAGCATCATATTCATCAATTAAGACTACAACAGGTTGTTTATAATACTCTGTTAATATATCACTTAAAAATAATAAAGTTTCTTTAAGCTCTGCTTCATTTATTTTTTGACTTATTATATTTTCAAATTTTTCAAGATTAAACTTATCCAAGTTTTTTAACATCTCTTTATAATCACTAAAAAGTCTTGATATTTTTACTTTCAATTCTTCAATCATTTTTTCCCATGTGATTGCAGTTATTCCTTTCATAGAAATAAATATCACAGGATATTTTCCTTGTTCTGAAAATACAGGAGATTTTTCTATATATAACCCTTTAAAAAGTTCTCTGTTTTTTTCTTTTTCCCTTATATCAAAAAAATATTTCAAAGTAGACATATTAAGAGTTTTTCCAAATCTTCTTGGACGAGTAAAAAGTTTTACTTTTGAACCATCTTTTATTATATCCTTTATTAATCTTGTTTTATCAACATAATAATAATTACTTTTGATTATCTCTTTAAAATCTTCTACACCAATAGGAATCTTTTTCATGCTTACACCTCACTTTTTACTAATTTATATTTATAGTATATCACAAAAAATTGAGAAATCACAATATAATAGAGGTCCTAGAAAACCATAACAAAATAACTCCAGCAAAAATCACTGGAGTTATTTTAAAATTTATTAATTTTACTAATAATATTACTCTATTTTCTCACTTGTCCATTACCAAAAATTACATATTTAGTAGTAGTTAACTCTTTAAGTCCCATTGGTCCTCTAGCATGAAGTTTTTGTGTACTTATTCCTATCTCAGCTCCAAAACCAAATTGTCCTCCATCTGTAAATCTAGTTGAGGCATTTACATAAACAGCAGCTGCATCAACTTCATTTAAAAATCTCTGTGCATTAGAGTAATCTTCAGTTACAATTGATTCAGAGTGTTTAGTTCCATATCTTCCAATATGCTCTATCACCTCATCAAGGGTATCAACTGTCTTAATTGCCACAATATAGTCTTCATACTCAGTTGCCCAATCCTCTTCAGTGGCAGCTTTAGCTTGAGGAATCAACTTAGTTATCACTTCATCCCCTCTTATCTCCACATTTCTTGATAAAAGCTCCTTTCCTAAAGTTGGTAAAAATTTCTCAGCTATCTCTCTATTTATCAATAAAGTTTCAACAGCATTACATACACCAGGTCTTTGAGTTTTAGCATTTATTATTATGTCCAATGCCTTTTGTAGATCTCCACTTTTGTCCACATAGATATGGCAGTTTCCTATACCTGTTTGAATACAAGGAATTGTACTATTATTTATAACTGTATTGATAAGTCTAGCACTTCCTCTTGGAATGAGTACATCTACATATTCATTAGCTTTCATTAGCTCTCCTGCTTTCTCATGGCTAGTATCTTTAACCACTTGTACAGCATCTTCAGAGATTTCACACTCTTTTAAAACTTTTCTAAATATATCAACTATGGCTATATTTGTTTGAATTGCCTCTTTTCCACCTCTCAGAATAACTACATTCCCACTTTTCAAACAAAGTCCAAAAGCATCAGCTGTTACATTTGGACGTGATTCAAAAATTATAGCTACAACACCAAGTGGAACTCTTTTTTGTTGAATAATCAATCCATTTGGAAGAGTTTTTCCATATACATACTCACCTACTGGATCATTAAGAGCTGCTATCTCTCTAAGCCCTTTTGCCATATCTTCCAATCTTTTTTCTGTAAGAGTAAGTCTGTCAATAAATGCTTGTTTTACTCCATTAGCTACTGCATTTTCTACATCTTTTCTATTTATATTTAAAATACTCTCTCTATTTTCTAAAAGTGCATCTGCTGCCTTTAAAAGTACCCTATTTTTCTCCTCTGTTGAAAGTTGAGCTACCTTTACTGATGCTTTTTTTGCAGCCTCACCTATTAATCTGATCTCCATTATTAGTCCTCCATACAATCAAAAATAGTTCCTACATCTTCTCCAGATATTAATTTTTCTATTAAAAGAGGTTCTGAACCATCTAAGATTCCCATAATTACTCTGCCATCATAGCACTCTCTAGCTGCAAGAAGTTTTGTCTCCATACCTCCTACACTAAATTCACTTCCCTTTTCTCCACCCATTTTCATAATATCATCTGTTACCTTTTCAACATATGATATTCTTTTTGCATCTGGATGAGTTTTAGGATTTGAGTCATAAAGAGCATCAATATCTGTTAAGATAACTAATAGATCTGCTCCAATTAAAGATGCCACACTTGCTGAAAGTCTATCATTGTCACTGAACTCAATCTCAAAAGTAGAGATTGTGTCATTGGCATTTACAATAGGTATAACTCCAAAATTTAAAAGTGTTTCAAGGGTATTTGTTGTATTAGTTTTTCTCTCTCCCTCTTTGAAGTCATCCTTTGTTAAAAGTATTTGAGCAACTCTTTGACTATATTCACCAAAAAAGTTTTGATATATATGCATTAACTCTGCTTGTCCAACTGCTGCTGCTGCTTGTTTCTCTCTAGTTTCTTTCGGTCTAGTTGTAAAGTTTAACTTTTTTGATCCAACTCCTATTGCTCCAGAAGTTACAAGAATTACATCTCTTCCTTGATTTCTAAGATCGCTTAAAACCCAAGCTAACTTATTTAAAAGCCCTAAATTCAAATTTCCATTTTCATATGTAAGAGTAGAAGTTCCAACTTTAATTACTATTCTTTTAGAACTTTTTATCCTCTCTTGTATACTATTTCTCATTGTTCCACCTCAAATTATTTATATAATAAATCATTATACATCAAATTTGAAAAATTTCCCATATTTTTGTTTATATTTACCTATTTTGTTTTACAAATGAATTTTCCCTCATACTCTTTTAAAGATTCTACTGCCTTTGATGTCAATGGGTATACCCCTATTAAGTTTACAATTGTCATCAATCCAAGCCCTAAATCTGCAAGATTCCACACTAAGAAGTTTTGTCTTACTCCTCCAATATATAGCATAACTAGAGTAAACACTTTAAATGCCTCTTGTAGCCAAAGTTTATCATGTAAAAATGCCAAGTTTGGTTTAGCATAGAAACTTATTCCTAACATTGTACTAAATGAGAATAGGAATAGTATCACTGCTGTGAAAACAACTCCCCAATCTCCAACTTGATATCTAAATGCCTCTTGTAGAAGTGTCATTCCTTGTAATCCCTCAGGAATTTTCCCATCTGAAAGAAGAATAACAAAAGCTGTTGCACTACATATTAAAATTGTATCTACAAAAACTCCTAGAGCTTGAACTAATCCTTGTTTTACTGGATGTTCTATCTCTGCTGCAGCTGCTGCACATGGAGCTGATCCTGATCCTGCCTCATTTGAGAAAAGTCCTCTCTTTACCCCTTGCATTACAACACTACCAAAAGTTCCCCCTAAAAACTGTTTAATTCCAAAGGCATGGTTAAATATATTTGTAAACATACTCGGTAAAACTGTTATATTTTTTACAATTATAAATATAACTACCCCTAAGTAAATTACAGACATAAAAGGCACCATTTTATCTAAAACTTTTACTATCTTATCTCTTCTACCAAAAAGAACAACTGCTGCTAATACTACTAAAACAATAGATGTTTTTCTAGGATCAATATTAAAAGCTGTTGCAAATGATTCAGTTACAGAGTTTGAAATAATTTGGAATACTCCTGCCCAACAGATTAAAGCAAAAACTACAAATATTACTCCCAACCATCTCATTTTTAAACCTTTTTCAATAAAGTATGGAGCTCCTCCTCTATATCCTCCATGTGGATCTTTCTCTCTATATAGAAGTGCAATTGTTGCTTCTATAAATGCTGTTCCTGAACTTAAAAGAGCTACAACCCACATCCAAAATACAGAACCTGGCCCTCCAACTGAAACTGCTGCTACAACTCCTGCTAAGTTTCCAACTCCAACTCTAGATGCTGTTGAGATACAGAAAGCTTGGAATGAACTAACTCCCTCTTTCTTCTCCTTTGTTCTCTCTGTGATTAATTTTATCATATGTCCAAATAATCTAAATTGAACTCCCTTTGTTCTAAATGTAAAATAGATTCCACTTACCACTAACAGCACTACCAATAAGTTTTGATTCCACATCACATTATTAACTTGATTTACAAGATTTTCAAACCAATTCATTTTTTCTATCTCCTCCTAAATATCTTTATTTTTCTACATAAAAAAAGAGTCCTCTTTTATTACTTTTTTCTATTTTTATATGAATAGACAGTAATTAAATTTAGACTCTTTAACAGTTCTATTTTATTTTTATTACCCTACTATTCTACTGTGCTACAACTTGATACTCTTTTATTTTTCTCTCTATCTCTTCTATATCTACTGGTGCAACTTTTACTACTTGATTGTTTAATCTAACCTCTATCTCACTTTTTCCTTTAACTTTAGAATATCTTGAGAACAGTTCCACTACAAATTTTTTATCCTCATCTGTAAAATCTCCATATCCTAAAATACGAGGTCCCCCGATTTTATATCCTGCTACATGAAGAGTTCCCTTTTCCTTATACTCTTCTATTCTACTATTTCCCTCTTCATCTCTACCTATAAATAGATATTTTCTCTCTCCTAGTCTATAAAATCTTGTTTTCTTTATAAGGTGGAAAAGATATGAATGCTCCTCATCCATAAGCCCATCCTTTTCAATTATTTCTAGTCTATCAGAATATGCAGGATCTGTCAATAGGCAACCTCCACCTGGAGTTGGATATTCTACAAGTCCATACTTTTCTGTAAGCTCCATCTGTACAGCTCTACTTCTTCCTTGAATATCAAGAAGTTTCTCTCTATCTACCCATCCTTCAATCTCTGCTCTACTTGGTGGTAATAGTTTAGCTGAAAGAGGTCTCAATATTAAATCATCCATTCCTGATAGAGCCTTTACTTTTTCCAATGCAGCTGAGTTTTGTGACATAGGTCTTTGTCCCAATACCTCTCCTGAAATTACAAATTGAGCATCATATTTCTCAAGAAGTTCTCCAGCTATTTTAAACATCAATGAGTGGCAATCTATACATGGGTTCATATTTTTACCTCTTCCATATACAGGATTTTGCATCATATCTGTATGTCTCTTTTTAAAATCTATATACTCCAATTGTATTCCCAATTGTTTTGCCATACTTTCAGCTTTTTCATTTTTTCCACCAAAGAAATGAGAAACAAAGTTTAAACCTATAACCTTAACTCCTTGATCCTTTACAACTTTAACAGCTAAAGCACTATCCAATCCTCCTGAAAAAAGTGCCAATGCTTTTATTTTTTTTTCCACTATTTATCCTCTCTTCCAAAATCTAAAATTGTTCTTCCTCTACTATCTTTTTTACCTTCATAGTAAACTTTCATGCTCTTAGGCACAGCAGTATATACTTTTTTACTTATCTCAATAAAGCTAGCTCCCTTTATACACATTGCCCCTGCTAAAAAGTCCATAAGCCTTTGAGCAGTAGGAAGATCTAAATATTCAAGGTTTAAAGTAACCATCTTATCATTTTTTATATATGTAGCTATCTTTTTACAATCAGCAAAAGTTTTAGGATCTACAAATATAGTTTGATAATTTCCTCCAGCATTTAACTCAGATTCTAAACTAGATACATTGCTTCCCTTATCTCTAGTTGGTGTTACTACCTCTTTTTGAACTGGTATCTCACTTTCTTTTCCAGCATTTACTTCGATTATTCCAGTATCCTCTATACCATCTAGTTCATCAAGTTCATCTATTCCACCAACTTCAGGATTATCTATTCCTAAAAGCTCTTTAAATTCTTGAAATACCTTGAATCCACCATTTTTCTTTTTCATCTCTACCTCCTATTGAAATATCTTTCTTCCTATTCTTACTAATGTAGCTCCCTCTTCTAAAGCTATTTTATAATCATTTGTCATTCCCATTGATAATTCTGTCAATTGACCATTAAAATATTTTGTATTCAATTCATCTTTTATCTCTCTTAATCTTTTAAATACCCCTCTTACTAAAACTTCATCATCACTAAAAGGTGCCATAGTCATTAATCCCTTTATATTTATATTTTTTAGTTTCATTATCTCAGGTAACTCTCTATATAGTTCCTCTAGAACATATCCCTCTTTACTCTCTTCTCCTGCAATATTTATCTCTAATAATACATCTATTATTCTATTATTTTGCTCTGCCCTCTTTTCTATCTCTTGAGCTAGAGATAATTTATTTACAGAGTGAATTAAACTCACATATTCAGCTATATATTTTACCTTATTTTTTTGAAGATTACCAATAAAATGCCACTCTATATCATCTATTCCTAATTCTCTGAATTTTTCCTCTTTTTCCTTTATAACTTGAGCTTTATTCTCTCCAAAAATCTTTACTCCACACTTTGCTACTTCTAACATCTCTTCTATTCCTACATATTTAGTAACACCGATAAATCTTACTTTTTCTGGATTTGGCGAGTGTTCTTTTATATCTTTTCTAATTTCCTCTATATTTTTTTCTATCCTACTCATTTCTCTTCTCCTCACACAAATTCATCTAATACATCATTAGCTACCATTAACCCTTTACGTGTTAGAATAAATCTTTCATCTTCTCTTTTTAAGTACCCTCTTTTTTCCAATGAAAGACATGTATCAATATATTTACCAGTAGGTTTTATACCTCTTTTTAAAAGTCTAAATCCCACAATATATTTATACTCCTCAATATCTTCTAAAGTTAATGTTTCACTTTCTAATATAGGTCTTAACTTACTATCTATACTACCATAATATTCTAAAAATTTCATCTGATTTTTATATCGTATATTCTCAAGGTATCCAGAAGCTCCTAATCCGATTCCTAGATACTCCTTATTTTCCCAGTATTTTGTATTGTGTACAGCCTCTTTTCCTTCTAAACAAAAATTAGATATCTCATAGTGAAGATATCCTCTTTGCTCTGCTGTATCTATTATCTTTTCAAACATCTCTGCTTCTATCTCATTTTCAGTTTCTCTCAAAATTCCCTTTTTAAGCTTCTCAAAGAAAACTGTTCCCTCTTCCCAAATAAGAGAGTATATTGAAAAATGTTCAGGTTTCATATCTAAAAGTTTATTCAAATCCTTTAATACTTCCTCTACATTTTGTCCAGGCAATGAAAACATAAGATCTAAACTTATATTATCAAATCCTGCTCTTCTTGCATTTTCAAAGGTTTCTATTCCCTCTTCACTTGTGTGCATTCTTCCTAAAATCTTCAAATATTTTTCATCAAAAGATTGTATCCCTATACTTAATCTATTTATTCCTATTTTTCTCAATTTACATAATTTATCAAAATCCACTGTTTTAGGATTTACTTCCATTGTTACTTCAGCATTTTCTGCTATATCTAATCTTTTTAATATTCTCTCTACATCTTCTAAATCTAAAAGAGAGGGGGTTCCCCCCCCGAAATAAACTGTATTATATCTATAATTTGGGTATAAATCCAACTCCTTTAATAGATAATCTACATATTTTTTTCTTTCCTCTCCATTAGATTTAAAAGAGAGAAAATCACAGTAATTACATTTGTTTAAACAGAAGGGAATATGTATATATATTCCATCTACCATAATTTTCCTCTCTCCTATCTTTTTAATTATAATGAATCTACATAAGCTTGGAATCCATTTTTAATCTCATCAAGCTTAGCTAATGATTTTTCTTTAGTGCTATCTACAACACAGATATAGTATTTAATTTTTGGTTCTGTTCCAGAAGGTCTAGCTGTTACATAAGTTCCATCTTCAAGAATAAATTGGATAACATCTGATTTTGGTAGAGCGATCTCTTTAGTTGCTCCAGTTGCCATATCTTTTTCAACTTGTAATTTGAAATCTTTATATGTAGCAACTTTTCTTCCACAAATTTCAGTATGCTCTTTATTTCTAAGATTTTCCATAATTTTTCCAATCTCTTCAATTCCAGATTTTCCTTGTTTTGTAATAGATACAGTTTCTTCAACAAACCATCCATATTTATCATATAGTTTGTTTAGTTCTTTGTATACTGATGAACCGATGCTATCATAGTAAGCTGCCATTTCAGCTATCATAAGAGTTGCTACTACTGCATCTTTATCTCTTACATGAGTTCCTACAAGATATCCAATTGATTCTTCAAATCCAAATAGGTATGTTCCATCTAGTTCTTTAGTTTCAAATTGTCTGATTTTTTCTCCAATATATTTGAATCCAGTAAGAGTTCTAAAGATATTTACCCCTTTATCTTTAGCTATTACATCTAGCATAGGAGTTGAAACTATTGTAGATATTACAGCTCCATTTGCAGGGATATTTTTATTCATTTCTAATAGATAGTTCATTAAAAGAACTCCAATTTGGTTTCCATTAGGGAATACCCATTTTCCTTCCTCATCTCTTATAGCCATTCCAGTTCTATCAGCATCTGGGTCATTTGCTAAACAAATTTTAGCTCCTAATTTATCTGCAAGCTCTGTACTTAATTTAAATACTGATTTATCTTCTGGGTTTGCATATGGACAAGTTGGGAACATTCCATCTGGCATCTCTTGCTCTGGCACTGTGTATACAGATTCAAATCCCATCTCTTTTAAAACTCTTTGTACTGCAACTCTTCCAGTTCCATGAAGTGGTGAGTAAACGATTTTAAAATCTTTCTTTCCTGGGATATCTCTGTTTATAGCTTGTTTTTCTACCTCTTCAACAAATCTATCATCAACATGTTTAGAAATTGTTTCTAATAGTTCATTTGCTCTAGCTTCCTCTTCAGATACCATTTTTATATCATTGAATATATCTACATTGTTTACCTCTCCAACTATTCCACTAGCTTGAGGTTCTACTATTTGTGCTCCATCTTCCCAATATACTTTATATCCATTGTACTCTTGTGGGTTATGTGAAGCTGTTACCATTACTCCAGCTATTGCTTTTAACTCTCTTGTAGCAAAAGAAAGTTCTGGTGTTGATCTTAGAGAATCAAATAGATAAGCTTTTATTCCATTTCCTGCTAATACAAGAGCTGTATTTAAAGCATACTCTGTTGAACCTATTCTACAATCATATGCAATAGCTACTCCTCTTTTCTTTCCCTCTTCTCCTGTAGTTTTTAGAATATAGTTTGCAAGTCCTTGAGTAGCTTTTCTGATGTTGTATTTATTTATTCTGTTTCTTCCTACTCCTCTAACTCCTCTCATTCCTGCAGTTCCAAAGCTTAAATCTGTGTAAAATCTATTTTCAATCTCTTTTTCATCATCTTTTATACTTAATAGCTCTTCTCTGTCTTCACTATCAATATACTCAGATTTTACCCATAATTCATAACTTTTTAGAAACTCTTTTTCCATAACCTATCCCTCCAATACTTTATATTTTATCTTCTTTGATATTTAATATTATACCTCAATTATTTATTTTTAAAAAGAACTTTTATTTTTTTATTTTTTATGTGAACTCAGAATTTTTCGTTTTATAACAAAGTATTATTGTTTCATTATTTAATCCTTTAGCCGACCAAAAGTTACCGGAAATTTTTACCTCACCAATGTTGTCCATAGTTATGTCTTTAGTGACCAAAGCATGCTTGCCAATTAAACGATCAACATTAGTATGAACAATGTTTCCTGTAAGATATCTTTTTGATAATGGTCTAACTAATAGTAATGTAATAA
>OGRS01001841.1_pt1 | contig 10927 bp, 8 predicted proteins | sample 1553561 | NCBI WGS metagenome assembly OGRS01 (sample SAMEA2580103, study PRJEB22360) | human gut metagenome | biome: human gut; feature: human-associated habitat; material: faeces | place: Denmark | collected 2008/2010
ACACCAAGGAGACCGGCGTGCCTGTGACCGTTGTCACCGCCGCTTCCGGCCAGTACGAGACCACCCTGATGAGCGAGATGGAGAAGAGCGAGGCTCCCACCCTGTTCCAGGTGAACGGCCCTGTTGGTCTGGCAAACTGGAAGGATTACTGCTACGATCTGTCCGGCAGCCAGCTGTACGGTGAGCTGACCAGCGACTCTTTCGCACTGAAGGATGGCGACGCTGTGGCTGCCATCGCCTACGTCCTCGAGACCTACGGCATCATCTACAACAAGGAACTGCTGACCGCCGCTGGCTATACCCAGGACGACATCAAGGGCTTTGCCGATCTGAAGAAGGTCGCTGACGATATTCAGGCACGCAAGGCTGAGCTGGGCGTGGACGGTGCTTTCACTTCTGCCGGCATGGACAGTTCTTCTGACTGGCGCTTCAAGACCCATCTGGCAAACCTGCCCATCTACTACGAGTACAAGGCAGACGGCATCAGCTCTACCGACGCCATCAAGGGCACCTATCTGGACAACTACAAGCAGATCTGGGATCTGTACATCACCGATTCCACCTGTGACCCCACCCTGCTGGCTTCCAAGACCGGCAACGACGCTGTGGCTGAGTTTGTGGGCAAGAAGGCTGTGTTCTACCAGAACGGCACTTGGGCTTACAATGACGTGAAGGATCTGGGCGGCGACAACCTGGGTATGCTGCCCATCTACATCGGCGTGGATGGCGAGGAGAATCAGGGCCTGTGCACCGGTTCCGAGAACTTCTGGTGCGTGAACAACAACTCTTCTGATGCCGATATTCAGGCTACTCTGGACTTCCTGTACTGGTGCGTCACCTCTGAGGCCGGCACCAGCGCGATGGCTGACAAGATGGGCTTCGTCATCCCCTTCAAGAAGGCTAAGGACTCCACCAACCCCCTGATCACCATTGCAAACCAGTATGTGGCCGACGGCAAGACCAGTGTGGACTGGTGCTTCTCCACCATGCCTTCCGAGGAGTGGAAGAACGGCGTGGGCAGCGCTCTGACTGCTTACGCAGCAGGCACCGGCGACTGGGACGGCGTTGTGACCGCCTTCGTCGATGGCTGGGCTAAGGAATACAAGCTGGCAAACGGCTAAGCTCCTGATCGGTCTATAAAAAAGAACTGAACAGGGAGGCGGGCGAAGAAGTTCGCCCCGCCTCCCCTTTTTTGTTAACCACTCCGCATATAGGAGGTACATCATGCAAAAAGCCATCAGCAAATATTGGCCGGTGTTCGTGCTGCCCACGCTGCTCGCGTTCATCATCGGCTTTATCTGGCCCTTCATCTGGGGCATTTACCTTTCGTTCCAGCGGTTCACTACTGTTAGCAAGACCACCTTTGTGGGCATCCAGAACTACATCAACGTATTTCAGGATTCCACCTTCCTGCACGCCTTCGGCTTTACCGCAGCGTTCACTGTAGTATCCACCGTGCTCATCAACGTCTGCGCCTTTGCCATTGCGCTGGTGCTCACCCGCGGCATCCGCGGCACCAACATCTTCCGTACCGTCTACTTCATGCCCAACCTGATCGGCGGCATCCTGCTGGGCTACATCTGGCAGATCCTGCTCAACGGTGTGCTGGCCAACCTGCAGAAACCTCTGCTGGCGCTGGATGCCAAGGCCGGTTTCGTCGGTCTGGTCATCCTGATGTGCTGGCAGCAGATCGGCTACATGATGATCATTTACGTTGCCGGCCTGCAGAGCGTGCCCGGCGACCTGATCGAAGCCGCCAAGATCGACGGTGCCAACGACCGCGAGATCCTGTTCAAGATCAAAATTCCCATGGTCATGCCCAGCGTGACCATCTGCACCTTCCTGACCCTGACCAACAGCTTCAAACTGTTCGACCAGAACGTTGCCCTGACCGCAGGCGAACCCGCCAACGCCAGTGAAATGCTGGCCCTGAACATCTACAACACCTTCTATGGCCGTTCCGGTGCCCAGTGGAAGGGCATTGGTCAGGCGAAGGCTGTGGTGTTCTTCCTGATCGTCGTGGTCATTTCTCTGATCCAGCTCCACTTTACCCGTTCCAAGGAGGTGCAGCAGTAATGCCTAAACAGAAAAAAATGTGGGATAACATCCTCACCGTCATCATGACGCTGCTGAGTCTGCTGTGGATTTACCCCATCGTGCTGATCCTGCTGAACAGCTTGAAGGTCGAGGGCACCTTTACCACCTCCACCGTGTTCAAGCTGCCCACCGCCGAGACCTTTGCGGGCCTGAGCAACTACGTTTACGGTGTCACCAAGATGGGCTTCCTTTCCAGCCTTGGCTACAGCCTTGTCATCACCGTTACCAGTGTGGTGCTGATCCTGCTGTGCTGCTCCATGACCGGTTGGTACCTCACCCGCGTGAACAATAAGCTAAGCAAGTTCATGAACCTGCTGATCGTGTTCTCCATGGTCGTGCCCTTCCAGATGGTCATGTTCACCCTGTCCAAGACCGCTGACCAGCTCAATCTGAACACTCCGTGGAACATCTGCATCATCTATCTGGGCTTCGGTGCCGGTCTGGCCGTGTTCATGTTCACCGGCTTCATGAAGAGCGTGCCCATGGAAATTGAGGAAGCGGCCATGATCGACGGCTGCAACCCCATTCAGATCTTCTTCAAGGTCGTATTCCCCATCCTCAAGCCCACCATGATCTCCACCGCCATCCTCGAGACCATGTGGGTGTGGAACGACTACCTGCTGCCCACTCTGGTGCTGGACATCAAGAAATACCGCACCATTCCCATGGCCATCCAGTACTTCCGCGGCGGCTACGGCCGTGTGGAGCTGGCTCCCATGATGGCCTGCATCATCATTGCCATTATCCCCATCATCATCCTGTACATGACCTGCCAGAAGTACATCATTGAGGGCGTTGTGGCAGGTGCTGTCAAGGGCTAAGGAGGTGCGCACACTATGCGTGCAAGCGGCATTCTGATGCCCGTTTTCAGTCTGCCGGGGCCTTTTGGCATCGGTACGCTGGGAAAAGAGGCCTTTGCATTCGTGGATTTTCTGGCCGATGCAAAGCAGACCTACTGGCAGATCCTGCCCATCGGCCCCACCGGCTACGGCGACAGCCCTTACCAGAGCTTCTCCGCCTTTGCCGGAAATCCCTATTTTATCGATTACCGCCTGCTGGCTGCGGACGGTTTGCTGACCGCCGATGAAGTGCCCGCCGCACGGCCTGTAGGCCCCATCGACTACGGCGCACTGTACAACGAGCGGCCTGTGATCCTGAAAAAGGCAGCCGACCGCCTGCTGGCAGCCCCCTCCCCCTCCTATGAAGCCTTCTGCGAGGCGCAGAGCTTCTGGCTGGAGGATTACGCCCTGTTTATGGCTGTCAAGGCCGAACAGGGGCAGGCCGGCCTTGCCGACTGGCCGGATGACCTGCGCTGCCGCAAACCGGAAGCCATTGCTGCCGCAAAACAGCGTCTCGCCGGTGCGGTGGATTACTACAAGGCGGTGCAATTCTTCTTCTACACCCAGTGGAACGCCCTGAAGGCTTACGCCAACGGCAAGGGCGTCCGTCTGGTGGGCGATATTCCCATCTATGTCAGCCCGGATTCCAGCGATCTGTGGACCCACCCGGAGCTGTTCCAGACCGACGGAGAAATGCATCTGACCCAGGTGGCCGGATGCCCGCCGGACGCCTTTGCAGCAGACGGCCAGCTGTGGGGCAACCCCCTGTATGACTGGCCCACGCACAAAGCCACCGGCTTTGCGTGGTGGAAGCAGCGCATGAAGCACGCCACCTCCATTTACGATGTGGTGCGCATCGACCACTTCCGCGGCTTCGAGAGCTATTACTCCATTCCCGCCGGGAACAAAACGGCGGCGGGCGGCCACTGGGAAAAAGGCCCTGACCGCGATTTTATCAACGCCATGCACGAAAACCTTGGCGAGGGCGGCATCATTGCCGAGGATCTTGGCTACCTGACCCCGGAGGTCAAGGCCATGCTTTCTGCCAGCGGCTACCCGGGCATGAAGATCATGCAGTTTGCCTTTGACAGCCGGGAATCCGGCAATTACCTGCCCCACACCTACCACCGCAACAGCGTGGTGTACACCGGCACCCACGACAATGTGACCACCGAAGGCTGGCGTACCAACGCCAGTGCCGAGGATGTGGCCTATGCCTGCCGCTACCTGCGCTGCCAGCCGGAAGAGCTGACCGAGGCCATGATCTGTGCCTGCCTTGCCAGTGTATCGGATACCGCTGTGATCCCTCTGGCGGATTGGCTGCATCTGGGCAGTGAGGCCCGCATCAACACTCCCAGCACCCAAGGCTCCAACTGGCAGTGGCGGCTCACCTGTCCCCTGCCGGAAGCACTGGCCGGGCACATTGCGCAGCTGACCGTGCTCTACGAACGGGCACAGTAATTCCCCGATCATTTTCTCCTCGTAAAAGCGTCTGCACTCGGAATGTGCAGGCGCTTTTGCTTTTTCTACAGAACATTTTTTCAGGACCAGATTATGGACATATTGCGCATTTTTGGGCTGATATCCGTGATTTTGTCGTCTTTCCGTAACAGTTTGTTCACAAATGTATCATGATTTTGCGCATCTCTGCTCTTGTTATTTGGACACAGTTATGTTACAATTCAGATAGTATTATTGTCTGCCTTTGTGCAGATTCCACTACGGAAAGGAGTTCTTCCACCATGGATCATCCCAATCAGAATACCATGCTTTTACCGGCTTCCTATGCCGTTATCTCCGAAGAGGAAATGACCTATCTGGATGGCGGTCAGTCCATCTACCTTGGCTCAGCCTTTAATCACGATATTTATTTCAACACCGATCAGTTTGCTACATTCTGCCAGAATGCAGCGATCAACCTGTTCGTGCTGATGACCAACTATTCCTTCCGGTACATCGCAGGCCGTGTGCAGTCCGGTCTGTCGAATGGTCTGAGCCTGTCCGGCACCTTCTATCACACCTGGGATAAGATGAACACCTGGAGCCGTATCGCTTCTGTGGGCGTTGCCGGTCTGGCCGGTGTCTATGTCTATTCGCAGGTCATGAACGTCATTCGTACCGTTACAAGCATCTACGATCAGATCGTGAACCCCATGCCGAGCTTTGATGCCGCTCAGGCCGAGGGAACCGCTGCCGCCTGAGTTTGATTCTATTCCCGGAACGATCTTGTCAGAAAGGAGCTTTCTCCATGAAAAACCTTCAGATGCCGCATTCATACATTTCTGTTTCCGAAGAAGAGCTGCGCAGTATTTCCGGCGGCGGGCCGCTGGGCGATGCGCTGGATCTTTTCTTCAGCAATCTGCGTCTGGACGATCTTTTCTTTAGCGGCGGATTGATCTCACTTTCTTTCACCTTTGTGCCCATGCTGCTGTTCAATGTGGTAAAGACAGGCTTCAACTTCGTGGTGAGCGCCTACGATACCATCGCAGACCTGTTCCATTTTTCCCACGAGGAGCGGGAGATGGTGCAGTATATCTCGGATCAGCAGCGCCGGGAAGAAGAGAAAGAGCAGGCTCAGCCCGCTCCCGGCCCGAAACCGGTTTTCTGAACTTTCCCAGCAGTATAAAGCATAGCAAAAAACGCATCTGCAAAATCTTGCAGATGCGTTTTTGTTTTCAGATCACTTTCACTGCCCCCTGCTCCCGCAGACGCAGAATGTAGCAGCTGCCCTTGCCGAATACCCGCTCGATCTCGCTGTGATAGCGTTCCAGCAGGCTCTGGGGAACATACGCCTGAATGGTGCCTGCAAAGCCGCCGCCCTGCATCCGCCAGGCTCCCGTGCTGCCCTGCAGGATACTCTGGCTCAGCGCCAGTGCCACCGAAAGCCCCTGATGCCGCACATCGGTGCTGCAGTAGACATTCTGGCATAGCGCAAAGGATGCACGTCCGCTTTCCAGCACCAGCGCTGCAAAGGCATCAAACTGTCCGGCCTGCAGCGCGTCCCTCTGGGCAAGGGTGCGAGCGTTCTCTTCAAAATAGTGGATGGCGCGCAGCACCGCGCGGTCGCCGCAGGCTTTGCGCAGCGCAGGCAGTGCTGCCCAGAATGCGCTCTCCGTCACCTGTCCCAGCACCTTTTTGCCAAGAAACGCTGCGATCTGCTCCATCTCCTGCCGGATGGCTGCAAACTCACCGGTCAATTCGCTGTGGCTGCCGCGCGTATCGGTAACGCACAGGCTCATGCCCGGCGGCAGCAGGCCGTCGGCGTGGATCTTTTCCAGAACCGGCTGCTGGGGGTCTGCAAAATCCGCAAAGATAATGCCGCCCACTGCGCTGGTCAGCTGATCCAGCAGGCCGCTGGGCTTGCCAAAATAGGCATTCTCCGCATACTGACAGATCTTTGCCAGCTCCGCCGGGGCCAGACCGCAGCCATATTCTCCGTTCCAGATGGCAGCCATGCCCATTTCAAAGGCAGCAGAACTGGAAAGGCCGCTGCCGCGCAGCACATCACTGGCCGTGTATGCATCAAAGCCGCCCACCGCTTTGCCTGCCGCGCGGAAGCCCTCGGCAATGCCGCGGATCAGGCTGGCCGAGTGGGTGCTCTCCCCTTCCTGCGGCCCCTCCACGGTCAGGTCGATCACATCCAGCTTGTTGAACCCGCGGGATTTGACCCGCACGTAGCCGTCTGTATTGTGCGCAGCCACGGCCACAAGATCCAGCGTGACAGCCGCCGCAAGGCCATAACCGTGCTGGTGGTCGGTGTGGTTGCCGCCCAGCTCTGCGCGGCCCGGTGCCGAATAAACCTGCACCTGCCTGCCCGGCCCAAAGTACAGCTCAAACTGTTCCAGCGCAGCACAGTAGCGTGCCCGCTGCCGACAGATCTCCTGCGCCGCATCGCCATACAGTGCCCGGAGCTTATCGTCCCATTTGCCCGCCGCGATCTCATTTCGGAGCTGCGCACTGTTTGCCATAACGATTCCTCCCTCAATATGCTGCTTTGGGATAGATGGGTTTGTTACGTCTATTGTAATGCATCCAACCGCTTTTTTCAATTTCCAACGCTGAAAAAACGCGAATTTTGGCACCCAGTTCAAAGAATAAGATGTACTTTTGTTGAATTTGCGGGCAGATGTGTGGTATACTATACCAAAGATCGGGCACAAAGCTGCCCGCAACGTGACAGAGCGGAGGAAACGCGGCTATGGCAGATGTATATAAGCAATCCTTCAAACAAAATTATACCAATAATATTGAGCTTTCCATCTTCAATTGCGGCATCGAACGCTGTGCTCCGGGCCAAACATGGGGGCCGGGTATCCGCGACCATTACCTGATCCATCTGGTACTTTCCGGCAAGGGCGTGTTCGAGGTGGGCGGACGCACTTGGGAAGTGAGCCAGGGTCAGCTGTTTTTTGCTCGGCCAAGCCAGCTGATCCGGTATACTGCCGATGAGCAGCAGCCTTGGGAGTACAGCTGGGTAGGCTTCAACGGTGCGTGTGCCCACAAACTGGCCGCGCAGCTCCCCTTCACCGACGACTCGCCGGTGCATCACACCCACGACCCCGATGGGATGCGTGCTGCTCTGGCCAACATTTATTCCTCCCGCGGGCTGCAGCCGCAGGATGAAGCCGCCATGGTGGGCTACCTTTATCTCTTCATCGCTTCTCTGATGAAGGAGACCAGCGCTGGCAAACCGCACACGGCTTCCTCTTCCAGCCAGTATGTGCTCAACGCCATCAAGTACATCCAGTTCAATTATTCACACGATATTTCCATTGATGATGTGGCAAAAAGCGTAGGTGTCTCCCGCAGTCACCTGTACCGCGTGTTCATGCTGAACGTAGGCAAAAGCCCCATCGATTATCTTACCGAATACCGCATCAACGAAGCCTGCAAGCTGCTGCGCGCAGGCAACCTTTCCATTGCCGAGGTCGCGGTGTCGGTAGGCTTCTTTGACCAGTTCTATTTCTCGCGGGTATTCAAGCGCGCCAAGGGCGTGCCGCCCAGCAAGTATTTTGCGGCGCAGGCTGATGCTCCCGCCGACGGCCCCGACCACCAGTAAAGGAGACCCTTCATGCCCTTACAGAAAAATCAAGTTCTCACCCTGCGCGTAGAGCGTCTTTCCAGCGATGGCAGCGGCGTAGCACACAGTCCCGACGGTGAGACCGTGTTTATTCCCGGTGCCGCCCCCGGCGACGAAGCCCGGGTGCGCATCGTTAAGGACTGCAAGCGCTACGCCTTCGGTATTCTGGACGAGGTGCTCACTCCTTCGCCGGACCGTATCCCGGTGGATTGTGCCGTGGCAGGCCCCTGCGGCGGCTGCAGCCTGCGGCATCTGGACTATGCTGCCGAGCTGCGCGCTAAGCAGGAGAATGTTGCAGATGCCTTTGCCCGCATCGGAGGATTGGATGTGCCTGTTCTGCCCATTGTGGGTTCGCCGGAAGTGAACCGCTACCGCAATAAGGTGCAGTTCCCGGTGGGCGTGGACAAAAGTGGTAAGCCCTGTATCGGCTTCTACGCCGGGCGCACCCACCGTATCGTCCCCTGCCCGGACTGCCGCCTGCAGCCCGGTGTGCTGAATGAGATCGGCAACGCATTGTGCGCTTTTTTTGCAGAAAAGGGCATCCAGCCGTACAGCGAGGAGACCGGCAGGGGCCTTGTGCGTCATATCTTTCTGCGGCGCGGCGCTCACAGTGGCCAGATCATGGTCTGCCTTGTCTGCACCCGTGCCAAGCTGCCCTACGCTGAAGAGCTTTGCACCCGGCTGAAAGCTCAATTTGCAGAGATCACCACGATCCTGCTGAACGTAAATGCTAAAAACACCAACGTGATCCTTGGCACCGAGACCCACACCCTGTATGGGCAGGGGTATATTGAAGACACCCTGTGCGGTGTTCCGGTGCAGCTTGGCCCGCTTTCCTTCTATCAGGTCAATACCCTTGCTGCCGAGCAGCTTTACGGCATTGCCGCCCAGTATGCTCAGCTTACCCCGGACGACCTGCTGCTGGACCTCTACTGCGGCATGGGCACCATTGGTCTTTCCATGGCAGCGCACTGCCGTGAGCTGATCGGTGTGGAGATCGTACCGGAAGCCATTGAAAGTGCCAAGGCTAACGCTGCCCGCATGGGTGCAGATGTGGCCGCAAAGAGCCGATTTTTCTGCGCAGATGCCGGTCAGGCCGCCACCCGCCTTGCCGCTGAGGGCCTTCACCCGGACATCGTAATGCTGGACCCTCCCCGCAAGGGCTGCGACGAAGCCACCCTTTCCGCTGTCGTGCGCATGTCACCCCGCCGGGTGGTCTACGTCAGCTGCAACCCCGCCACCGCCGCAAGAGATGCTGCATGGCTGGAACAAAATGGATATCACGCAGAGAAGGTGCAGCCGGTGGATCTGTTTCCAAGAACACGGCATTGCGAAGCGGTTCTCCTTTTGACCAAACTCCATGTCGAGCGGCATATCGAAGTGGACGTCAGTATGGATGAGCTGGATGTGACTGCCGCAGAGAGCAAGGCGACTTACAACGAGATTCGGGATTATGTGTGGGAACACCATCAGTTGAAGGTATCCAATCTCTATATCGCACAGGTGAAGCAGAAGTACGGCATCATCGAGCGGGAGAATTACCATAAAGCGAAAAACGAGAATGCAAAGCAACCTCAGTGTCCGAAGGAGAAAGAGGATGCGATTGTGGAAGCATTGAAGCATTTTCAAATGATTTGATTTACTGTATGCCCGTCTGATTTTCAGGCGGGCATTTTCTTTTGTTGGAATATGGTGTTTCTATTTTTATCGTGGTACAATATCTTAAAGACTTTTTGTTTTCGGAGGGAGCCGTCATGATCGATCTTGCAAAACTGGAGCCTGTTTTGGGCGGATACCAGACCTATTTCCCGAAGCATTGGCCTCATGTTGAAGATTTCAAATGGGAAGCCGCGCAGCATTTCCACGACCATTGGAATATTGACGCGGCAGATTTTGGTGAAATGTTCAAGGAAGCCACTGCAAAGGTCTTTTCGCTTCTGGATACCGGCTATGCCTATCCCCGTGCGATGATCCTGAATTTCGCAGCAGCGGACTGTGAAGCAACACGCGCAATGTTCCGCAGCTTGTTTGATGAATCCACCGAACTTTCCCAGCGCATTATTGCATTTCAGGCTGCCACCGAAGAAATACGCACAAAATACAACGACGGCAGTTGGAATAACCACTACCAGAACACCAGTGCCATCAGCGTCTATCTGTGGCTCCGGTATCCGGATCAATATTATATCTACCGCTATTCCGTTGCCCGTGACATCTCGGATGCGCTGAACTTCGATGCTCCGCCCAAGCGGGATGGTTCCGTAGAATCGCTGCTAAACAGCTACCGCCTTTATGATGAGCTGCGGGCGGCACTGAGCCAAAATGCTGCCATCACCCAGATGATCCGCAGTGCCATTGAAGCAGCCCCTGCCGGAAAATACTGGCCAGACACACACTGGAATATCGCTGCCATTGATCTGGGCTTTTATCTGAGCCGTTTCTACCTTGCCGAACAAAAGACATCACAGATGCAGGCCGGATGGTTTCCTGCTGAAAGTGAGTATGACCCGGGCATTACAACCGCACAGTGGAGTGCTTTGCTGCAAGACACCTCGGTTTTTACCTCGGAGGCTTTGCGGGTGATGAAATGTATGCTGGATTACGGCGGGCAGGCCACCTGCAAACAGCTTGCCATTAAATACGGTGAAACCAGCAACTTCTACATCTCCAACTCCTACCATCTTGCACAGCGGGTGGCAGAAAAGACTAGCTGCCGCTGCATGCCCCGCGACAGCAAAAATATGCGTTGGTGGCCCATTTTATATGTGGGCAAAAATGCCAGCACAAAGGCGGATGGCACTTACATCTGGCGCTTGCGAGATGAGCTTTTACAGGCTCTGAAAAAAGCCGACCTCTCGAAAGTACCGGCTGGGGCGGCCGCCCCGGGAGCGCCCTCCCGCCTCTTTTCAAA
>OGRS01001844.1_pt1 | contig 10916 bp, 11 predicted proteins | sample 1553561 | NCBI WGS metagenome assembly OGRS01 (sample SAMEA2580103, study PRJEB22360) | human gut metagenome | biome: human gut; feature: human-associated habitat; material: faeces | place: Denmark | collected 2008/2010
TAAAGCTATTAATGCACCCCCAAAGACTATCACTTCTAAAATTGAATACACATCAAAATAAATCCAACCATAAATAAATGTAAAATTAAATAAAATTGCAATTATTATTACTGAAAGTATAAAAGATATTTTGCTTTTCCCCTTAGCGTACCAACAAACAAAAGCTAACAATGGAGAAATGGCAGTAAAACCAAGCCAAATCATTGCATAATTTTTTGGAAAAAATCCAGCAACAAAATATGAATATAGGTAATAACTTGAAACCATTCCAATGAAAAATACTAACACATTTAATGATGCTCTTATGGAAGAATGACTATAAATTGCAATGTACAAAGCAATCAATAACCATATAGCAAAACGACCCAAAAAATTACTAATATCTAAATATTCAAATATAAATGGTAAAGTATTGCTTGCTGTAGTATCTAAAAATTTTGCAAAAGTTCCTAAAACTATTCCAAAACACAGTATAAGTATTGTATTTATAATTTTCCTAGTAATGGGTATTTCATTCTCTATACTCCTTATCTTATTCAAAAACTTATTCATAATGCACCTCTAGATTCAATTTTCCCTATCAAATGTTAAATATCTTGTGCCTTGGAATGTCAGCTGTCCTTTATCTCCCTCTGCAAGCACTCCGTACTCTGAGCCTGATACAGACAGCTCCATTCTATCACCACTATCTACTTGAAATGTCACATAATACGAGGTGCTGGAAATTGTATGAAATCCATGTGCTCCTGATATATCACCAGCGTTTGGTTGATTGTTATGCGTGGTATTCTGACGTTTTGCTACTATTCTTGCTGACACAGTTAAGCGAGGAGAATTATTGTTTTTAAACCAAGTAGCTATTCCTTTTACAAAAGTGAAAACAATTATTGTAAAAATCAGTATAAACATTATAGGAAATAACATTTCTATTAGATTAAACATTCTATTTTTCCTCCTTAATGAAATTCTATTTTTATTATACCATGCTCCTTTAAGCATTGTCATTTCTTTTCTTCGTTTAAAAAGTTACTTATCAGTCTAAAATAATTAGGAAAATGAAATAATTTACTGTGTTGCATTAACGAAAAAGAGATACCAACACGTTTATGTAGTATCTCTTAACCTAATAGTAATATTCTTTTATTCCCGTCTTTGGGAGTTAGCACTATAATATTTTGGAGTTTATTCCGTTTGGAAATAGCCACAGTCAGCATAAATGCTGGCTTTTTTTGTTTTTTAAAAACTTGACAAAAAACTTTTTTCACGATTGACTATATAGTGCTATAGTGTTACAGTGTAAGAGGGTGATTTTATGGCGTATTTTTTAAAGAAAACAAAGAACAAAAAAGGGATTTATCTTCAAATCTATGAAAGCTATTACGATCCGGAGTGTAAAGGCGGCGCACACCGTTCTTATAAACCGATTGGCTATGTCCACGAACTTCAGGCAAACGGCATGGAAGATCCGATTGCTGTTTTCGGTGAAGAGGTACAAAAACTCAATCAGGAATATAAAAAGAAAAAACAGGCTGAAAAAGAACGGAAGATATCAGAAGAATCTCCGGAAAAACTCCTTGGCTACTTCCCTTTAAAGAATCTCAACGATTCTCTAGGATGTAAAAAATATATTGACCTTATGCAGACAGCAACACATTTCCGGTTCAATATTTTTGATATGATGTCAGATCTTATTTATGCAAGAGTGGTGCATCCCTGTTCAAAGCTGAAAACGTATTGGGAGGTGATTCCCAAACTGTTTGGAAAACATGCTTTCTCCCTCGACCAGATTTATTCCGGACTTGAATACATTGGTTCTGAATACGAAAAGGTTATTGAGATTTTCAACCATCAAGTGACTTTGAAATATCCATTTGATACTTCTCACTCCTATTTCGACTGCACGAACTTCTATTTCGAGATTGATAAAGAGGATTATTTCAGATTAAAAGGTCCTTCAAAAGAGAATAAAAAGGAACCGATTGTTGGCATGGGACTTCTTCTTGATGCAAACCAAATCCCAATCGGCATGAAGATGTATCCAGGAAACGAAAGCGAAAAACCTGTAATACGGGAAATCATAGATGAATTAAAGCAGCGAAGCCACATATCCGGCAGGACGATCCAGGTGGCAGATAAAGGACTGAACTGCTTCAACAACATCCTTCACGCCCTGAAAGCAGGAGACGGATATATTTTCTCAAAATCTGTAAAAACGCTTTCCGAAACAGAAAAAACATGGGTACTTCTTGAAAATGATTATGTGGATGTTAAAAATAAAAGAGGCGAAGTCCTTTACCGTATAAAAGAGTGTGTGGATGATTTTTCTTATTCTTATACAGATAACGCCGGACACCGGAAAACGCTGAAGCTTACAGAAAAGCGTATTGTGATATTTAACCCGAAGCTTGCCGAAAAGCAAAAATATGAAATTAACCGACAGGTGGAAAAAGCAAAAAATCTCAGGGCGTGTGAAGCAAAGAAATCGGAATATGGAGACAGTTCCAAGTATGTTACCTTTATTTCTACTGACAAGAAAGGGACAAAAACGACTGGAAAAGTCAAGGTCGAGATAAATGAAAAGGCAATAGAAAACGCAAAAAAACTGGCAGGATATAACATGATTATAACTTCTGAAATCCATATGAGCGCTTCTGAAATCTATGCTTCCTACCACAACCTCTGGCGGATCGAGGAATCTTTCCGTATCATGAAATCTCAGCTTGATGCCAGACCGGCTTATATGCAGAAACAGGAAACCATCACAGGGCATTTCCTCATCTGTTATCTTGCCGTGTTGTTGACAAGGCTTTTACAGATACATGTATTAAAAGACCAATATGGAACGGAAGAGATTTTTGATTTTATACATGATTTTAGAGTTGCCAAAATCTCTGACCGAAAATATATAAACCTAACCAGAAGTTCCTCTTTCATAAGAGAGTTATCTTCTAGGACAGGACTGCCTCTTACCTCTTATTTCCTTGGAAATGAAGACATAAATAAAATGCTAAGCCATAGGTTTTAATCCGTGGCTTAGCACTACTTTTTTTACTCAACTCCGAAAGACAGGTACCATAAAATAAAGTTTGGAACAACACGTAATCTGCATTTTGCTATGATTTCTCTGTAACTTTCACGTAGGTGCATCCATGCTCCATAAAATTCCCATTCATGTAGAACTGAAGATATGCATTCTCAAGCCGATCCTCATCTACGATATAAATCAATGTATATTCAACGACATCTCCTTTGTCCAGTTTACAATTCCAAACACTTTTGATCTTTGGGTCATATTCCAATTCAGACGATGTTTCAAAATATACCGGATATCCGGCATATCCTGCAAATTTATCTGGGGTCGAATATTCTTTTGCATGTGTCAAATCTCCATTTTCCTTTGAATCATTCACGCCATCTTCTCCCGTCAAATAGCGTGCATGCTGTTTTAATGTACCATCTTCGTTTAACCAAGGCTTCACTTCTTCCTCAAAAGTATCTATTTGTTCAATCGTTGTTGTATCAAAATTTTCTTTTGGAAACTCTTCGAATGAAATCGCATCTAAAATCTGCACATCTTCTACGGTATATCGAATATCTTCCGCATAACTTAGATTCCCAAAATTCGGGTCTGTCATCTCTATGCCAATATTCCGAATCAACTCTTTTGAAATACTTTTTGACCTACTCGCCTCTTCTGCATGCTTCCATTTTTCTTCTCTCATTTTTTCCTGTGCTGTTTTACACGCAATTTGAGTATCTAATTTTTTAATCTGTAAGATAGTTTGCGTCCATTTTCTGTTACCTTCTTTGTATAATAATGATTCACCGCATATACCCCAACAGATGCCGTCATTGCGAGTATTGCGACTGCTGCCACTGCTGTCCAACGACGGCGTTTTCGGTATTGTATACCATTTGTTTTCTCTACACCTATTTCTCGGTATGCTTGCTGCATCTTCTGTTCAACACTATTTGGTATCTCCACTTTTTCTTCCAGCACTTCTCTGATTGCTTTTTCATCATATCCAAATGATCTCTTTTTCACAATTGCATCCCCCTTTCTTCCAATCTTCAACAGTAAATTCCCTCTGCAAGTTTCTTTCTTCCTCGCACCATTCTTGTCTTCACTGTATTTTCACTGATGCCCAAAATCTGTGCAATCTCTTTTGTCGTAAATCCTTCTGCATAATGTAATGATGTGGGTCTTCCTGTTCTGGAAACGCTTCTAAAAGGCTCTCTCTTTTATCCAAAATATCTTTGCATTTGTTGATTAAAATACGAATCATCCACGTTTTAAAATAACGGACTTCTCTTAGCCCCTTTAGGTGTTCATAACATGACAGAATCGTATCCTGTATCGCATCTGCCGCATCTTCGTCACACCAAAGATAACTTTTCGCGACCTTGTACAAATCCTGCTTATACAGTTCCATTAGTTCCACGAAAGCTTCCTTGTCTCCCCTTTGCGCTCTTTTTACCAAATATTTCAAGCAATTCTCCTCCTTCCTACAAATAATCCCGGTAATTATTTGTCTTCATCTATTAGACAGCGAATTTCCTAAAATAGTTTCACTTCAAGGTTCAAAAATTTTTTACTAAAAATAACATTGACAGATGAAACAAGCTATAGTAATATAAATTTGTTGTAAAAATATATGCTGCTGTGGCGCAGTCGGTAGCGCGTCGCCTTGGTAAGGCGGAGGTCACGGGTTCAAGTCCCGCCAGCAGCTTTTTTAGAACTATTCAAATATTTTCAAATTACCCCAAAAATAGCGCCACACCCGCAAAGTGTAGCGCTATTTTGTAATACATATTTCGCCGGGTGTCTTCTATATCTGTACAATCCCTGCCATTTTCGCTTTAATTCGCTGCAATGCATTATCAATGGATTTTGGGCTTTTATCCAAAAGCTTTGCAATCGTCTGATAATCGATTCCCAACAAATGCAAATGCAGTACCCGATTTTCCAGATCACTCAACCTTTTTTTTAACTCCTGCTCAATCATCTGCAGATATTCTTTATTCAGGAATAACTCCTCTGGATTATTGTCTTTCATTGTCTGAATCGTCTCGATCAGAGGCTGCTGTTTTTCTTCTCGTGTATCCTCTCCCTGCTCGTACAGGGAAATATAAGAGTTCAACGGCATATGTTTCTGCCTCTGAGACGCTTTGATTGCACTGTACATCTGTCTTGATATGCAAAGATCCGCAAAACTTGCAAAGGACGTTCCCTGCTCACTGTCATAATCACGCACCGCTTTGAAAAGTCCGATCATCCCCTCCTGAATCAAGTCATCGTTTTCCCCGCCGAGAAGATACATCTCTTTCGCCTTTTTCTTCACAAGAAATTTATACTTATCCATGACATAATCGGTAATTTCCTGTTCCCCTGCCCGCAGATTGCAGATTAGCTGCTCATCTGTCATTTTTCCATAATCAGACATTCTTTTTCTCCTAAAACTACTGCAAACGCTGTCTTACAATCTCATATGCTAATACACCTGCCGCCACAGATGCATTCAAAGAATCAATGTCACCTTTCATCGGAATAGATGCGATGAAATCACATTTTTCTTTCACAAGCCGGCTTACTCCATCTCCTTCATTTCCAATAACCATCCCGATTGGACCTGTCAGATTCAGTCGGTACATGGATTCGCCGCCCATATCTGCACAGACAAACCATAACCCTTTTTCTTTCAGCTCTTCCATTGTTTTTGCGAGATTTGTCACCTTTGCGACCGGAGTATAATTAAGCGCTCCCGCAGATGTCTTTGCAACAGTAGCTGTAAGCCCGACTGCACGTCTCTTTGGAATGATCACGCCATGTGCCCCTGCAAGGTTTGCGGTACGGATGATCGCACCAAGATTATGTGGATCTTCAATGTTATCAAGCAAAATCAAAAACGGATCTTCGCCCTTCTTCTTTGCCAGTTCCAACATGTCTTCCACTTCTGAATACTCATAGGCCGCTGCATATGCAATCACACCTTGATGTTTCTTTGTCTCAGAAATCTGATCCAATCGTTCTTTTGTCACAAAATTAATGATAGTATCATGTTTTTTCGCCTCTCTGATAATTGTGCGGACCGGACCATCCTGACAGCCGTCAAGCACAAACAGCTTATCCACAGGTTTACCGGAGCGAAATGCCTCAATCACTGCATTGCGTCCCTCAACCATCAAATTTTCTACCTTTATCTCTTCGCTCATATAAGCCTCCTACACTTCTTTTTCTTTCAAACTGTCCAGACCGATTTTCACCAAATCCAACATTCGTTTCCATTCTTTTTTCAAATACAGATATCCGAGCAACGCCTCGAATCCGGTTGCCCTTCTATAATCGGTAATCGATTGATTTTTTGCCGGAGATACTGATTTTGCGTTTCTTCCACGCTTGTAAACCGCATGTTCTTCTTCTGTCAGCTCTTCCTGCATCGCGCGCATCATGAGAGACTGGGTGGACGCCTGAACATACATGCTGGTCTCCTTGTGCAGCTTATTCACCTGGCGGTTGCCTTGATTGATCACAAGGCTTTTGATAATCAAATCATATATACTATCTCCTATATATGCCAATGTAAGAGGTGAATAACTGTGAACATCCACCTCTTTCATTTGAAAAACTTCTTGCATATAGGAATCAAATTCAAACCCTACGCTCTTTTCCATTTTACTCCTTCACGTGTATCCTCTAAAATAATTCCTTTTTCCAACAACTCGTTACGAATCTCATCTGCACGTTTAAAATTCTTTTCTTTTCTCGCCGCCTGGCGCTCCTCGATCAGCTTTTCAATATCTTCTGCAAGCAGCTCCTCTTCTTTTTCTACGATCAATCCAAGTACATCTGCCAGCTTCACAATCAGATCATGAAGTCCTTTCAAATACTCTTTTGAACTTTCTACTGTCGCAGTCGTATTTGCAAATTTTACAAGTTCAAAAATAGAAGCAATTGCATCGGCAGTATTAAAATCATCTTCCATCGCCGTCTCAAAGCCCTCCACGAATTCTTTCGTCTTTTCGAAGGTTTCCTTCTCCACATCTGTCATCGCCTCAGCCGAAGTTGCATTTTCCAAATGTTTCAGATTATCCACAGCGGTCACGATACGTGTGAGACCATTTTTTGATGCTTCCATTAAATCAGCACTAAAGTTCAACGGGCTTCTGTAATGTGCACTCAGCATAAAGAAACGAAGTACCTGAAGGTCATACTGTTCGCTGATTTCTCTCACTGTTCTGAAGTTACCAAGTGATTTTGACATCTTACGGTTATCAATATTTAAAAATGCATTGTGCATCCAATACCTTGCAAACTCTTTTCCATTTGCCGCCTCACTTTGTGCAATCTCGTTTTCATGGTGCGGGAATACAAGGTCCTCCCCTCCCGCATGGATGTCAATCTGATCTCCGAGATATTTTTTCGACATCACAGAACACTCAATATGCCATCCCGGACGTCCGTCGCACCAAGGCGACTCCCACGCCGGCTCTCCTTCTTTTTTCGGTTTCCAAAGAACAAAATCCAATGGATCTTCTTTTTCGTCTTCCCCCGACACTAACAGAGAGCGTCCTCCTGACTGCAGATCATCCAGATTCTTATGAGAAAGCTTTCCATACTCATCAAACTTTCTTGTACGGAAATACACCGTACCATTCTTTTCGTAAGCATATCCTTTGTCGATCAATTCCTGAATCATCTCGATCATGCCACAGATTTCTTCTGTTGCAAGCGGATGCTTTGTGGCAGGCTTCACGTTCATTCCCGCCATGTCTTTTTTGCATTCTGCAATGTATCTTTGCGAAATCTCATTTGCAGATACACCTTCCTCAATCGCTTTTTTGATAATCTTATCATCGACGTCTGTAAAGTTTGATACAAAGTTCACATCATAGCCTTTGTACTCAAAATAACGTCTCACTGTATCAAATACAATCATCGGTCTTGCATTTCCGATATGGATAAAATTGTATACCGTCGGACCGCAGACATACATCTTAACTTTTCCTTCTTCCAACGGAATAAATTCTTCTTTTCTTCTTGATAATGTGTTATATAATTTCATAATGTCCTCCTTCTTGTGCATCATCTGCGTCCTTCTTAGTGACACATCTGAGCTGACTTTCTAATTCTTTTAATTGTTTTTTCAATTTCAGATTATCCTGATGAAGTTCTCTTAGATCATTCAGTACCGGATCCGGTAAATGTACCTGATCCATATCTGTTCTCGGAATTTTTTTATCACCCATCCTCACGATTCTTCCCGGTACACCGACCACCGTACAATTCGGCGGGACTTCTTCCAGAACAACTGAGCCTGCTCCTATCTTTGAGTTCTCTCCTATCGTGAAAGAGCCAAGAATCTTCGCTCCGGCGCTCACCATAACATTATCTTCCAACGTCGGATGCCGTTTCCCCTTTTCCTTTCCGGTTCCTCCAAGCGTAACTCCTTGATACAGTGTCACATTGTCACCGATCACCGTCGTCTCCCCTATGATCACACCGCTTCCGTGATCAATAAAGAGTCCTTTCCCGATTGTTGCCCCCGGATGGATCTCAATTCCGGTCTTTCTTGCAGCACGCTGTGAAACCCATCTTGCCAGAAAATAATGTTTGTTCAAAAACAGCTTATGTGCCACTCGATAACTTAATATCGCTTTAAAGCTGGAATAAAGAAGCACCTCCATTCCTGTCTTGATGGCAGGATCCCGTTCTTTGATTACGTTTAATTCCTCTTTTATATATGATATCATTCCCATCAACGTTCCTCCCAAATTCACAGATCTTCTATGTCGCAATTATTGCACAGGCGCAATTTCCTGTGCAATAAAAAACTTCGCCTCTAATACTCTAGAGACGAAGTTCAATCCGCGGTTCCACTCTAATAAAGGAATCTCCTTCCTTCACTTGATGCATGTAACGTATGCTGCCCGAATTCGGCTACTGTCTGTTCGCCAAACCAACTCCCGAATGCACTTCATATATTCTTTCCTCAAAATTGCTTTCAGCCGATGGCAATCTCTCTCTGTCAGTTCCAAATATACTACTCTTTTCGTTCTAAGTCTTTCTCACTATATTTATACAGTTTATGAAAATTTTTTTGTTTTGTCAACCTTTATACTACTTCATTCAAAAAAACTTTTGACAACGGAATAAACTTTTTAAGATTTTCTTTTAATTCTTTTTTCAGATGCCTATCTTCTTTGGAATGATAGCCAAACATTAAATTTGTGAGCTCTCCAATAGAAATTACTCCCCATGAATGCTCCGGTGCTGCACACCTTCTCACAACAGTCACGCCGTCCAGTGCATCTCCAACAATATGAAAGATATGATTGTTCTCCTCCAAAAAGGAATCTATAACTTGTATATAAAAATCCACATCTTCTTTTAAAGAAAAGCATTTTAAGAAGGTCTCCAAATGCAAAATCCGTACCATGATCATCGGCACTTCCTTTTCTGTTCCATATGCACCGCATTTTACACGTTCCTGTTCATTTCCAGTTAATGTATAAACGGCATGCAAAAAATCTTCTTCTCTCAAAAACAGTGGTTCACGAATCTCATACCGCTCCCCTTTCGCATAACAGTACATTCCCACGATGTGAGCATCTCTCTTTGCCATGACAATTCCACCATGTTCACTTTTCTGTTCCGCGAGAACCGTTCGATAATACTTCTCATCCCGCACTGTCACAACCTGCTCATCCTTCAGAAATTGATTTGCAAATTCTGCAAGTTTTGCACAGTCCTTCTCATCTGCAAGGACAATCTTTAGCGTCTCTTCTTTTTTCTCTCTCCCCGACACTTCACATTGCCCTTGATTGTAGACAAATCGAAAATCATACGGATAGTATATTGCCTCCGCAGCCGGCATCAAAAACGTAAATGGTTCTTTTCTGTCATACATTTCTCGCATCGCATGTTTTAAAAGCCGTCCCATCAGCCCACGTTTCCGGTATTTTTCATCTGTCGCAACCGCAATAATGTAGTTCGTAGAAAAGCTGGCTTTGTTCACACGCAGCCGGTAAGGATTCAGTTGGAGCATTGACCGAATCGTTTGAGCTTCTTCTATGACAAAAATCTCATTTTCAGCTGTCTTAATTCTATAATAATAATCCAAAAACGCCTCTGTATCTTCGGTAAAAATCTCTTCCCAAAGTCTACGTGTCTTTTCATGTTCCGTCTTTTCTAATTTTCTCAGATTCATTCTTTACGCTTCCTTATCATTGCTTCTTAAGCACCCTCTGCAGCCGGCACAATTTCTCTCTTCACTGTCCGCCACTTTATAGCTGGCAAGATTCGTAATCTTTTCAATCGCACAGATTGCCTGAGAAGAAATTCCATCTCCATTCCCTGTAAATCCAAGACCTTCTTCTGTCGTCGCCTTTACATTTACCTGATCCACCTCGATTTTCAACGCCTCGGCAATATTTTTTCTCATCATCTCTATATGCGGCAGCATCTTTGGGCGCTGTGCAATAATCGTAGCATCAATATTCTCAATCACATAAAGATGCTCGTCCAAAAGTTTTCCCACATGCTGAAGCAGGAGAATACTGGAAATTCCTCTATATCGCTCATCGCTGTCCGGAAAATGCTTTCCGATATCTCCAAGTGCCGCTGCTCCCAAAAGTGCATCCATAATTGCATGAACAAGCACATCCGCATCAGAATGACCGAGCAGCCCTTTCTCGTATGGAATATTCACACCCCCTAAAATTAAATCTCTTCCCTCTGTCAATTTATGCACATCATATCCTAATCCTACTCTCATCTATGCCACTCTCCTTTTTATGGAATTTTTTATTACGCAAAAAGAGGCTAACGCACCAGCATCAACCCCTTCTTCTTAGTAGCGGGAACTGGATTTGAACCAGCGACACCACGGGTATGAACCGTGTGCTCTAGCCAACTG
>OGRS01001846.1_pt1 | contig 10911 bp, 7 predicted proteins | sample 1553561 | NCBI WGS metagenome assembly OGRS01 (sample SAMEA2580103, study PRJEB22360) | human gut metagenome | biome: human gut; feature: human-associated habitat; material: faeces | place: Denmark | collected 2008/2010
TTAACAACAAAAAAATGCCGTATTTATGCGGCTTTTGGCGTTTCGCAAACGCCTAGCTACAAGATAAATGAAAGGATACAGTGTTACAAAAATCACCAGTATCATAATCACCGTATTAATGCACTGAAAAGCCCGATATCCTTTTGATGCTTTCATATTGTTCATTTTACTGTTCCTCCATACTACCACAATGAGGTTTCTGTAAGCTTCTTAGACAGGAAATTTGCTATTGATACAAGAATCAGTCCAATAAGTCCTTCAAACAGTCCTACAGCAGCCGCATAACTGAAGTTTCCGCCCGTAATACCCATTCTGTAAACCAATGTTCCGATAATGTCTGCTTTTTCCTGATTCAGTGGATTGTACAAGAGTAAGATTTTCTGCATATTGCTTGATGTAACAATACCTCCAATATCCATAATAAGCAATGTCATGATCGTAGGAAGAATTCCAGGTATCGTTACATGAATAATCTGTTGAAATCTGTTTGCACCATCCATGGAAGCAGCCTCATAAAGTTCTGTATTAATTCCGGTCATTGCTGTTAGATAAAGAATTGTTCCCCAGCCTAATGCCTGCCACACACCGGATGCTATGTAAACAAAATCAAACCAACTCGGTTCAGACATAAATGCAATTTTTCCAATTCCCACAGCGGACAGAACTTTGTTGATCGGGCCTCCGGCTGTAAGCAGTTCTTTCACCATACCACAGACAACAACCAGTGAAATAAAGTGTGGCAGATAGGATAATGTCTGAACTGTTTTCTTCCACCATTTCTTGTGAATTTCATTTAATAAAATTGCAAAAATCAAAGTAACCGGAAAACGTATCAGCAGATATCCGATGCTCAGACGTAATGTATTCCAGAACGCCTGCCAGAACTGAGCATCTCCGAGGAACTGTTTAAAGTAACGAAATCCAACCCAATACTCACCAAAGATGTTTGGGCCTCCTTTGTACCTTCTGAATGCAATCAGGTTTCCAAGTACGGGAACATACTTAAAAATAATGTAATACAGGATTGGAATGATCATCAGAGAATATAGGCGCCATTCTTTTTTTATGTGGTGGAGTAAAGAATGTTCTTTGCTTTTCGGAATCGCCACCGTTTTGTTTTTGCTTCTTCTCATTTTGTGCTACCTCCTTTTTTCTTTTTTCGTATTTTCTTTTCCCTTTATTGTTACTTATTATATCTGTCTTTATCATTTATGTCCTTTACTTTCTTGCCGCTTTTTTAGCAAAATATGCAAAATTCTGCATATTTTGCGTTCTGTTTTCCACATATTGCTCTATACATATGCCATTTTCCATTTATTGCCGGAATTTTACACATTTCCTGTTTTCTCCTGAATGATTATAAGACAAAAAAATGTTCATTACATAAAAAACAAAGAAGCAAAACTTTCCACTATTCCACTTCTCTGTCATATTTTTTCCTGTATTTTATTTTCAAAGTTATTTTATCATACAAAAAAACTGTCTTCTTCACTGCCTGGTCTGATTAAATTGAATATCATAAAAATCAAAATTACTTCCCGGCAGAAACACCATACTTACTTTCCTGTATCCGCTTACCGGTTCTATTGTGAAGTTCTGTTCTTCTTTGCCCCCGGAAAATTCAATCATTCTCTGTTCTTCCTGACTTTCTCCTGCAAATTTCAGAATGATCGTGTTCTTTTCCAGTGGTGTATTTCCACTTACTCTCAGACAGTTCGTACCTGTCTTTCCGAAGTCCATATTTTCAAATACAATTGTAACATTATTTCCGATTCCCAGAATATGATCTCCATCTTTCGTAAAACTGTCACCATATATTTTATCACATTCACCAGCAGACAGTTTCTGCCATGCTCTGTTATACTTTTTAAACCAGAATCCTTTAATATGAATCTTTTCATGAAGTACAAAACAGATTCCCGTCACACCTTTGAGACGTTTCTTAAGATGAAATGTTTCTTCCTGGTAAACATTCCACATCTTGGGTTTCTGGTAAATAAAGCTGCCGATCAATATCCCGTCTTCCTCCGGCATTCCTTCATAAATCTGTATTTCATACGGATCATCTGTCAGCGCAAAAATCGGCACTGTAATCTCATCAGAACCATATGAGCCAAAATCTATATTCTTAAATCCCACCTGGCTTTCCCCATCTCTGGCAGTAGCAACTCCATGTTCATTTCCATTTCCAATCTCACCTTTACCGTAATCATATAATCCCGCACTCACAAATTCATAAGGATCTGTAAATGCCTTACCAAATTCACTGACCGTAAATTCCAGGGTGGAAATAATACGAACATGATCTGTACCGCTTTTTGACATGCACCTTACACGAAAACTGCCATCACTGACTGCCGTAACCCTCGCCTGTAATCCGTCTGACTCTATAGTTGCTATCTTCAGGGGAATTCCGGCATCATCAACAATATTCCAGAATACTTCCTGATCTGATGCCTGTGACGGGCAGAGTTTTGCTGTAACAACTGTTGTTGGATTTTCTTTATGAAGATGCAGACCATTACTGCTTATCAGGCAGATATTTCTCACCTGAATGTTATCATTCTCCGCACCGATATCCGGATAATTTTTTTCCGGAAGATATGCGCTTTCACTGATACCCTGTCTGATTTCTGCTTTCTTTACCGGAACTGTCAGGATTTTCTCAGGAATACCCTGTGATCTGAGTCGTATAACCATAGTTCCACTGGAAGTTCCGGCCTTACACACAAGTAACAGCTTTCCGGAAAAAAGTCTTCTGTTTCCGGATTTATATTCATCTATATCCGTACTGTCTCCATTATCAGTTCCCACCAGGGCACCGGCACCACTGACTTCAATCTGAATCCGGTTATTGGCATTTACCACCGGAAAGCCCTGCGCATCTTTCATTGAAACTTCTACAAACAAAAGATCTTCTCCATCAGCTTTCAATTCCTCTTCAGATGTCGTCAGACAAAACTCCGCTGCTTCACCAAAAGAATGCTGCATATCTTTAGCAAGAACAGTTCCGTTTTCATCGCAGGCAACTGCGCACAGTTCCCCTTCTTCATACGGAATCTGCCACAGGCCAGCCAGAATCGTTCCTTTTTCCTGATTCAGGGTACAAGTTCCCTGACTTTTTCCATTCAAAAACAGCTCTACCACCGGTGCATTGGAACACACTCTTACATCTATCATCTGCTGTTCATTGAAATCCCAGTAAGGAAAAATATGAACCATGGGATCTTTTCTGTAGTCTGTCCATCCGGACTTGTAAATATAAAAGGAATCCTTTGGAAATCCCGCTGTATCAATTTGGCCAAAATATGAGCTTCTGGTATGGTACGGTGTAGGTTCTCCAATAAAATCAAATCCTGACCATACAAACTGTCCGCAGGAATATGGATGTTCAATCTCAGCCCTGATGCAGGTTTCTGCTGACGCAGCTCCCCAGCTGGTAGTTGAATTTCCAAGTGAAGAACACTGCTCATCCTCATCAGTCAGAACAGACTGCTGATATGGAAAATGATAAATTCCTCTACTTTGGACAACAGAGCCAGTCTCGCTTCCATAAATAACCCAGTCCGGATGTTCTTTATGATGAGCATCATAATATTTTTCTCCGTAGTTATAGCCTACATTCTTAACAATATCCGCACATTTTCTTGCATTTTCCCATGGAAGATAATTAGATGCCAGAGTAATCTGCGCATTTTCTTTTCTGTCATATTTTCTCACTTCATCCATGAGCACTCTGCACCAGTACTGGCCATTTTCATCTACATGTGTATCATAAATTTCATTCCCAATACTCCACATAAGAAGACATGGATGATTTCTGTCACGCTTTACCCAGTTTGCAATATCACGTTGGTACCATTCCTTAAAAAATCTGCCATAATCATACGGCGTTTTTGAGGAAGTCCACATATCAAAAGCCTCTGTAACGATCAGAATTCCCATCTCATCTGCAAGCTCCATTACTTCCGGTGCAGACATATTATGCGCCAGCCGAACCGCATTCACACCCATCTGTTTCAGAATACGAAATTTTCTCTCCATAGCTTTTTTGTGAAATGCAGCACCAAGACACCCCAGATCATGATGTTCGCATACTCCATTGAGTTTCAATTTTCTTCCATTCAATAAAAGACCTTTATCCGGCAGCAACTCTATTGTGCGAAATCCTACTGTCTGGCATTCTTTCTGAAGAATTTCCTGATTTCGGTAAAGTACAGTTTGCAGTTCATAGCACTGTGGATTCTCAGTATCCCAGATTATCGGTTCTTCCAGTTCTGTCAGGAATAAAACTGTCTGCTTTGTCTGATCTGTTCCCGTAACATATTGTTTACCCAAAAAAATTTCAGAAGTCTCATTTCCTTTTTCCCGCAGCGTATAAGTAATGCTGAGCAAATCTTGTGATTGCTGTTCCTTCACTTCCAGTTCTGTCTCAATCTCTATATTCCATAGCTTTTCATTTCTCCGTTTCGCCGAAAAATAAATTCCATCTGCCATAATACAGGTGTCTGAAACTTCTCTGATCCATATATTCCGGTAAATTCCGGCTCCTGTATACCATCTGCTGTTGGGTGTCTGATAGTTTACTGAAATCCAGATTTCATTTTCTTCGTTTCTCAGATATTCCGTAATTTCTATCTCAAATGTAGTGTATCCATACTTCCATTCACCTGCCTCTGCACCATTTACAAAAATATGGCAGTCCATATAAATACCATCAAACCGGAGAAACACCCTGTTTCTTTCTGCTTTTTTCCAGAAAAACTTTTTTCTGTACCATCCGGTACTGTCTTCATAAAGATTCTCTGTCTGACCGATCAGCCAGTCATGAGGAATTCCAACCTGAACAAATTCCGAATCCCGCTCCTTCATTTCTTTCAGACCTGTACCAATTTTCTGTTTGCTGAACTCCCAGCCGTCATTAAATAATCTCACTGTTTCGCCTCCGTCTGCTATGGTAAATCAATGCAGAATGGTGCTGTCAGAAGTCCCTGACTGTTTTTTAAAAGTCCTGTTACCGGTGCATCTGACCATGCATATCTGATTTTTTTCATTGCATTTACTTTTAATCCATCTTCCCCTGTGGAATAAATTCTGACATTCATTCCTTCAATTTCTGCATTTACTTTATAAAAAATCCCATTTTCACCTGATGCCACAAATTCTCCCGGTGCCTCGTCATCTGTTGTCAGTAATTGCTTTTCTTTCCCGGATTCAAACCTGAGAAGAATTTCATTTTCTTTTTTTTGAATTTCATTCAGCACAGGTCCTTGCCAGATTATCTCTTCTTTATATAACAGATGTCTGGCAGCAAGATATGCTCTGTATGCAACTGCCTCTTTGTTTAATGGATGAAGATCATTCACTTCTCCCAGATCAAGATTTACAGTCATCGCCACCTCTGGCAGTTCCTGAGCCTGTTTCTGAGCCTGACGGATAACAGCCCAGGCACCACCGCCTCTGATATCTATATTGCATACTGGAAGCTGTATCATAATAAATGGCAGTTTTTCCTGTCTCCAGTGTTTTCTCCAGTCGCAGATCATTTTTTTCAGAAGGTCTTCATACAATTCCGGATTTCCTTCATTGGATTCTCCCTGATACCAGAGCACACTTCTGACTGTCATATTCAGGCATGGCGCAACCATTCCCTGATACATTCCTGTTGGTTTTCTTGTGATAAACTGTAATATTGGTGCAGGTTCACTTACCACTCTTATCTGATATTGCCATTTTCCTCTCAGACTGATCTTTTCACCTGATGTAAAGCAGATATCACATGGTTTATTTTCTGTGATCCTTCCTTTTCCATCCCTGCATTTCAGTTTGATAAAAATTTCATTTTTTCCTTTTTTTAATATACCTTGGGGAATTTTATAAATACGAGGTGGGAAACAATACCCTGTTTCTCCCACAAATTTTCCATTCACATAAGTTCTGTCACTGTCCACAAGTGTTCCAAGTTTCAGAGTACCTGCTTTCCCTGCAAGATGTTCAGGCACTTCAAATGTCTTTTTCAGATAAAGCAATCCGCAGAAATCTTTCAGTCCCTGATCCTGAAAATATCCCGGAAGCAGTATTTCTTTCCATTCTTTGTCTTCTGCTGTTTTGTCCAGATGCCTCAGGTTCTCATGCCATGCTTCTTCTCTTATATCCTGCTCCGTAAAAAAGCCGGCACGATATTCGCTGTCTGCAAATTTCTGTTTTTCCAAAAGAAACTCCGGATAATTTTTCAGTCCCTCTTCACTGATCCATGCCTCTGCCGGAGTGCCTCCTTTACTTATATTGATAATTCCTACAGGTACGTTTTCTTTCTGTGAGATCATTTTTCCGAAAAAATATCCCAGTGCTGTTGTTTCTTCCAGATTCTTTCCTGTACATACTGTCCATTTTGCCGATTTATGTTCTTTCAGAGGTTTTTCAAATTCTGCGCATTCTTCTACTTTATACTGATGAACATTCAGGCTTCCAGCTTCATCCGGAAACATTTCTCTTACCCTTCCTACAGGAAGTTCCATATTGGATTGTCCTGAGCATACAAAGACATCTCCTACATAAACCTCTCTGTTCTCAGTCATCTGTCCGTCTTCACTGTACACTCTGAGAATATACGGACCGCCAGTCTCGACACAGTCTGCCAAAACTTCAAAATATCCTTCTGCATCAGTAATTGTTACATATCTATGTTGTTGAAATTCTACTGTAATCTCTGTGTCTTTTTCATACCATCCCCACACTCTGGTATGGTCTCCTCTTTGCAGGACGCAGTTTTCACGCAAAAGTCCGGGCATATTAATCTGCTGCATCATCCCACATTCCTCCTAACGCCATTTTTTTATAGAATAACGTCAATTGCGCCAAAATGCTTCCTTAATTTTGCCAAACATTGAGCACTTATTGCTCCATATCCCGCTTTCCCCGGTAAACACTGGGAGAACATCCTTTTACGGACTTAAATGTTCTGTTAAATGCACTGATAGAAGAAAATCCGGAATTCATGGCAATTTCTGTTACGCTCTGTGATGTCGTACTCAAAAGTTCTTCTGCTTTGCTGATCCTCTTCTGATTCAAATACTCATAAAATGTCATATTCATGCATTGCTTGAAAATACGTGTGAAATGAAAACGTGAAAATCCGCTGACATCTGCAATTTCTTCGAGTGATAACGGCTCCTGGTAATGCTGATTAATATAATTACAGGCACTCATTACACTTTCCATATATTCTTTCTTCTTTGATGGATTATTATCTATAATTACATTCTTTCGCTTTCTGTCTCCCCAAATGGCATTTCTTCCTATGTATATGAATATTTCAATCAACCGTGCATAAATTGCCGCACCAAAAAAAGTCTTTTCCTGATCATACTCCACAACAATAGCATCCATCTGTCTTTTTATAAAACTGTACAGACGTTGGAAATCTTCTTCTTCCGAAAAAAACATGACAGGCGGCAGCAAATTCAGAAGTGTTTCCATTTCTCTGAGTGAATACACCAGATAATCGCTGAATTGCAGAATAATACGTTCTCCTTTTGGAGGTGCCTCCAGAGCATGAAGTGTTCCTGAATTAAGTATCAGAATGTCTCCTTCCTTCAGGCAATATTTCTTTTCACCAACAATCACATTATAGCCTTCATGAACAGGCATAATAATCTCTATAGCCGTATGCCAATGTTCAGGATAATCCTCATAATCAACATTGTGAAACATACGGACGCCCATTGAATTTCCATAATTTATGGTTTCATGTGTTCCTTCCAATATTTCAATCATGATATCAGTGTTCCTCCTATATACCTTCTCTTTTTTCATAGCCTCCTTTTTTTCTGTATAATACTATAAATGAGCAAATACCGAAAATTGCACAAAATTTGTAGCTGGTTGTACACATTACGCGAACATTAAACTACTTTATTCTTTTTACTGTCCGCATACTGAAGATTTAATTGTGCAGTTTTTCAAATTTGCTCATTTATAGTATAATACATATTTTATTTAACATAACAAAATAAATCAAGCAATATACGCTGATTTTTGTGCAATATCTGAACAGCTACCTTTTAAAAAATATTATAAACTAACTGTACACAAAGCATACATCTTCTGATGCAGCGTATTTTAGAAAAAAGGAGGCTTTATAATGAATGCAGCTACTTTTAAGAATCCTCTGCTTTCCGGTTTTTATCCGGACCCTTCTGTCTGCAGAGTAAATGACGATTACTATATGGTTACTTCTTCTTTTGTATATTTTCCAGGCATTCCGGTTTTTCACAGCAAAGATCTGATCCACTGGGAACAGATCGGGCATGGAATTTCCCGTCCGGAACAGCTGGATTATAAAAACTGTGAAACTTCGCTTGGATTATGGGCACCGTCTATCCGTTACCACGATGGAACTTTTTATATTATTAACACTTTTGTATCCGGTGGCAGAGAAGCTTACAGGGACAATTACATTATCACAGCCAAAGATCCTGCCGGTCCATGGAGTGACCCACGTTTTATAAAAGGTGCTGATGGTATCGACTCCAGTCTTTTCTTTGATCAGGATGATCGCATGTGGTATACCGGCAATTTTATTTTCGAACCCGGACATTACGAAGGTCATCATGGCATTTATCTCTGTGAGCTGGACAAAGAAACTTTTCAGTTCAAAGGAAAACGCAAAGTTATATGGGATGGAGAAAAAACTCGCAGTAAATGGATTGAAGCTCCTCATATTTATTTTGAAAACGGCTGGTATTATCTGATGGTTGCGGAAGGCGGAACTTTTACCAATCACTGTGTTATGATGGCACGCTGCCGCACTGTTGACGGCGATTACGAAATATGTCCCCGCAATCCTATCGTAACGCACAGACATCTTTCTCTGGAACATGAGATTTCTGTTACCGGACATGCAGATATTGTCCAGACTCAGAAAGGTGAATGGTGGATGGTACTTCTGGCTGTCCGGCCTTATCAGAATGCTCATTTTAATCTTGGCAGAGAAACTTTTATGATCCCGGTTATCTGGGATTCTGACGGATGGCTGCGTGTGGATAATTCCAATGGTCTTGTGAATAAAGAAGAACGTCTTCCTGATCTTCCCTATTATCAGACTACACCGACATTCTACAGTGACAATTTTGAGTCTGCCAGACTAGGTTTCCAGTGGAACAGCATTCATCCATATCCTTCCAATCTGTTTTCCCTGACAGAACGTCCCGGATGTCTGCGTTTATATCTCAAGCCGGAAGTTATGCATGAAATCTGCACACCTGCATTTCTCGGCAGAAGACAACAGCATAAAATTTTCCGAATGCAGGCAGCCATGGATTTCACTCCGCAAACAGATTATGAAGAAGCAGGACTTGCACTTATACAGGATGATCGTTATCACTATACGTTTACTGTATGCCGCAAAAATGATTTTCTTTATGCACAGGTAAGAGAATGCCGCAATCATGTAATTACACTTCTTGCTGAAACAAAGCTGAAATGTAATGGAAGAATTTATTTGACTGTAACAGCCAATGAGCAAGGCTATCATTTTTATTATGGATATGATGATCAGACCATGATTCCTGTTTATCTTCATGGCAATCCGGAAATATTAAGTTCCATAACCAATGAAGGTTTTACAGGTACTTATCTTGGTATGTATGCAACTTCCAATGGACAGACTTCTGATAATTTTGCAGATTTTGACTGGGTGATCTATGAGGGATTATCCGAATAACCTCGTCTCCATCCTTTGTTTACAATACATATATTCATTTCACGGCAGAATGTGTGCCATTCTTTTCAGAGAAGTATACTTTGCAATGCAAATATGAACATCTGCCCGGAAACACTGAGAAGTTTCCAAAAAGATGCCCGCTGATCAGGCGGGCATCTTTTTATCTCTCTTTATTTCTGACTGCGAATTCCGGATGCAAGTTTTACTGCTTCAGCAGTAAGTATCCTGATTTCATCAAATCTGCCCTCTTTGATCAGATTTCCTTTTACCATCCAGCTTCCTCCGCATGCAATAATCTTATCGTCAGAAAGATAATTCTCCAGATTTTTCGGATTGATTCCTCCGGTTGGCATAAATTTTATATCCGTGTATGGAGCAGCAAGTGCTTTGATTGCTGCAATCCCGCCAAACTGCTCTGCCGGAAAAAACTTGATCACTTTCAGTCCACGCTTTACTGCCTGTGCCACTTCTGAAGGTGTGATACATCCCGGAAATACCGGAATATCCTTTAAAATGCAGTAATCTACAATCTCCGGATCAAATCCCGGACTTACAATAAATTTTGCACCCGCTTTTACTGCCTGATCAACCTGTTCTGCTGTCAGAACTGTCCCTGCGCCAACCAGCATGTCAGGAAACGCTTCCGTCATAATTTTAATAGACTCTTCCGCTGCATCTGTACGGAATGTAACTTCTGCACACGGAAGTCCTCCTTCACACAAAGCTTTTGCCAACGGCAGTGCATCTTCTGTATCTTCAAGCACAACCACCGGAACTACTGCAAGATTCTGAATCTGCTCGGTAATGTTCATTTTGTCCTCCTGTCGTTCAGCTGAACTCATCATTCAGAATAACCTTCATCCACATATTTTTTTAATGTTTCACGAATTGCTCCCGGTTTTCGGAGCAGCTCTTTAAAATAGCTGACAATCTGATCAGCCATTCCAAGTTCATAAAGGTTTACGCCAAAAATTTTCTCACTTTCCAGAATTGGTCTGATTTTTTCTTCAATTTCTGTATCTCCCAGTCTGATTTCTGCAACATACGGGCATAATTCTTCAAGAAGCGGATCAGGGCTTAATGTGAATTTTTCACCTTTGTCATCAATTCCCATCAGATATCTCAGCCAGCCTGCCAGAACAAGTGGAATCAGCTTCAGATCTCCGACATCCCGTCCCTCATCTGCT
>OGRS01001849.1_pt1 | contig 10905 bp, 10 predicted proteins | sample 1553561 | NCBI WGS metagenome assembly OGRS01 (sample SAMEA2580103, study PRJEB22360) | human gut metagenome | biome: human gut; feature: human-associated habitat; material: faeces | place: Denmark | collected 2008/2010
TATTTGTCAATGATTTTTTATAAAAAATTGAAATTTTTATTTTATTTTCCTACAAAATTACCTATTTACCACACTTTTAAAAATAAAAAAAATATAGAGCAAGTATAACTCCATATACTTGCTCTATTTATTCTCCTCAATCTTTGTCATTCTTGAATGTTATCTTCTCTCCTAGTAAATTTCTTAAATTGAAATCGTAACATAGGAGAAATATGGTAATCACTCTTATTTTTTAAATTTATTCTATTTAACTATTAACTCTAGTGCTACAGGAACATTAGCAGGAACTTCCTCTTTTTTAATTATCTTATCTGCTACTTCTACTCCTACTGCTCCTATTTCAGCTGGTTTTTGTGCTACAGTTGCTCCCATTTTTCCCTCTTTTACAGATGCTACTGCGTCATCTGTAGCGTCAAATCCTACTACTAGAATATCTCTTCCAGAAGCTTCTATTGCTTTTAAAGCTCCTAGAGCCATTTCATCATTATGAGCAAATACTGCATCTATTTCTGGTTGAGCTTGTAGTATATTTTCCATTACAGTAAGTCCTCTTGTTCTATCAAAATCTGCTGCTTGTTTTGCTACTGTTGTTAATTTTCCATTTACAGCTTTATTAAAACCTTCTCCTCTATCTCTTGCTGCAGTTGTTCCAGGAATTCCTTCAAGTTCAACTACTTTTCCTGCTCCATTTAATTTTTCAACTATATAGTTTCCAGCCATTTCTCCACCTAGTACATTGTCTGAAGCTACGTGAGAAACTACTTTTCCTTTATTTGCTGCTCTATCTAATGTTACTACTGGAATTTTACTTCTGTTAGCTGCTCTTACTGAACTTGCTACTGCATCTGAATCAGTAGGATTTATTAATAAAACATCTACCCCTCTTATTAATAGATCCTCTACATTTCCTAGTTCTTTTGATGGGTCATTTTGAGAATCTAATACTATTAGTTCATGTCCTAACTCTTTTGCTTTAGCCTCTGCTCCCTCTTTTAATGTAACAAAGAATGGATTGTTTTGTGTTGATACTACTAATCCTATTTTCTCTGCATTTGCAACTGTTGAAGCTACCATAATTAAAGCTGCCATTCCAAATAATTTCATTGTTTTTTTCATCCATACCACCTCTATTTTATTTATTAGACTTTCTGTCTATTAATACTGCTATTAATATTACTATTGCTTTTATCATCATTTGATAATATGATGATACATTCAATAGGTTTAAAGCGTTTCCTAAAACTCCTATAATTAAAGCTCCTAGTGCTGTACCAGCGACTCTTCCTACTCCTCCAGCAAGAGAAGTTCCACCTAATACAACAGCTGCTATCGCATCTAGCTCATATCCACTACCTGCAGTAGGCTGAGCTGAATAAAGTCTAGAAGTTAATATTACCCCTGCTAGAGCTGATAACATTCCACATAGTCCATATACCCACATCTTTACTTTATCAACATTTATTCCTGATAATTTTGTAGCCTCTTCATTTCCTCCTATTGCGTAAGTATATCTTCCAAACTTAGTATGCATAAGTAAATAATGTCCAGCTACAAATAAAGCTATCATTATATATATTGGAATAGGGATATCAAATAGGTATCCTCCACCTATATTTTCAAAAAGAAGTCCACCATCATCTACTGTTATTGGTTTTCCCTCTGTAAATACAAGAGTTGCTCCTCTTAAGAAAGTCATAGTTACCAATGTTACTATGAACGCTTGAAGCTTCATCTTAGAAACTAAGAAGCCGTTGAAGAATCCAAAAACTAAACCAAGAGCTAATGTTACTATTAATGCTAAGATAGGATTATGTCCAGCATTTAATAGTGATGCCATTACAGCTCCACAAAAAGCTAGTATTGATCCTACTGAAAGATCTATTCCTCCTGTTAGTATTACTAGTGTCATTCCTATTGCTATTATTGAATTGATTGAAGTTTGTCTCAATACATTTAATATATTTGCATGAGTTAAAAATCTAGGATTTAGTACAGATACTATTACAGCAAATATAATAAGTCCTATCAGTGGCTTATTACTCCATATTTTTTTTAACATTCTTTCCCTCCTACTGCACATCTCATTATTTTTTCTTGTGTAGCTTCTTCTGCTAAAAACTCTCCAGTTACTTTTCCATTATGAATTACCATTATTCTATCACTAAGTCCCATTATCTCTGGCATCTCAGAAGATATCATAATTATACTTAGTCCCTTTGTTTTAAGGTCATTTATAAAGTCATATATCTCTTTTTTAGCTCCTACATCTACCCCTCTTGTTGGTTCATCTAATATTAAGATTTTAGGGTTGGTTAGTAAGGCTTTAGCTATTGCAACTTTTTGTTGATTTCCACCACTTAGATTTTTTATTTTTTGCTCCATACTTGGTGTCTTTACTCTAAATTTTCCAATATACTCTTCTACACTTGCTTCTTCTTTTTTATGCTCTAATTTGAAAAGTGTTGAGAAGAAATTTAGAGCTGAAAGTGTCATATTCTCTTTTACACTCATTCCTAGAACTAGCCCATCACCTTTTCTATCTTCAGATACATAAGCTATTCCACACTCTATTCCCTCTTTTGCTGACCTTATATTTTTCTCTTCTCCATCAACAAATACTTTTCCACTATCTTTTTTTAGATGACCATAGATAGTTTTTACAAGCTCACTTCTTCCAGCTCCCATCAATCCAGAAATACCAAGTATCTCTCCCTCATGTAGTGAAAAACTTACTCCATCTACATAGCTATTTTTTAGATTTTCTACTCTTAGTATCTCTTTTCCTCTTTCTACTTTTACCCTAGGGAACTGCTCATCTAAGGTTCTTCCTACCATATTTCTTATAATAAATTCTTCATCTATATCTTTCACTTCTGCTTCACATATAAATTTACCATCTCTCATTATTGTAATATCATCACATATCTCTGGTATCTCTTTTAATCTATGAGAAATATATACTATACTCTTACCTTCAGCAGTCAATTCTTTTATTACTTTAAATAAGCTCTCTGTTTCACTATCTGTCAATGCATCTGTTGGCTCGTCCATAACTATTATCTTAGCATTTTGTGAAAGAGCTTTAGCTATCTCTACCATCTGCATTTTCCCAATAGTTAGCTCTTTTACCAGTGTATTTTCATTCTCTTTTACATTTAATTTATCTAGTAAAACTCTAGCTTCACTTTTCATTAAAGAACTATCTATCTTCCCAAAACCATTAACTAACTCTCTTCCTAAAAATATATTTTCTGTAATTGAAAGCTCTGGAATAAGATTTAACTCTTGGTGTATTACAGCTATCCCTTTTTCTTGTGAATCATTTACATTTCTAAAATCTACTTTAGAATTTCCAACATACAAACTTCCACTATCCATGTTGTATATTCCAGTCATAACCTTTATCAGTGTTGATTTTCCAGCACCATTTTCCCCCATAAGAGCCATAACTCTTCCTTTATATATATTAAGCCTTGCACCATCTAAGACTTTTACTCCGGGGAATGTTTTAACTATATCACTCATTCTTAAAACAATCTCTTTATTCATATTTTCTCCTAAAAAACTACCCCAGATTTTAAGATAACATTTGCATATGGAGAACACTCTCCAGTTCTTACTATTGCCTCACTCTCTCTTGTAATCTTTTTAAACTCTTCATGTTTTACCCAAATTATATTAAGATTCATTCCAACTTCTTCAAAGCTTTTTAAAATTTTTTCTAACATAACAGGATTTTTTTCTTTTATCTCTTCTGCTAAAACTATCTCCTCTACTTGCATCTCACTTAATAGTGGCTTCAACACACTGATAAAAGATGGTAACCCAGCTTCTACCGCTAAATCAATTCTCTTTACTCCATTAGGTATTGGAAGTCCAGCATCACAAAGTGTAATATGAGCTGTATGCCCTATTTTTGCTATTTCATAAGATAATTCACTGTTTAGTAGTCTACTTCTCTTCATTTTTTACCCCCTCAAAATTTTCTACTTCTTCTATTGTTGGTATTGATGTTTGTGCACCTTTTCTAGTTACTGCTATTGCAGATACCTTTGTAGCAAACTCTATTGCTTCTCCTACATTGTTATCTTTTAACTCTCTCACTAATCCACCTATAAAGCTATCTCCAGCAGCTGTAGTATCTATTGCTTTTACCTTGTAAGCTAAATGAAACTCACAAGTCTCTCTATTTAGAAGAAGAGAACCCTTACTTCCTAAAGTAACTATAAGGTTAGAAACTCCCATATCTAAAAGTTTTTCTCCAGCTTTTTTTATCTCCTCTTCTGTTTCTGTTGGCATTCCTGTTATTAGAGCCAATTCACTCTCATTTGGAATGATTAAATCACTATTTTTTATTATCTCATCATCTAACTCTCTTGCTGGAGCTGGATTTAAAATAGTCATCTTTCCAAATTCCTTTGCCTTTGCTAAAGCATAAGCTACTGTTTCTACTGGTATCTCTAATTGAGCTACTACAATATCACACTCTTTTATGACATCTAGGTGTCTATCTATATAGGCTTTATCTACTTCGCTATTAGCCCCTGCTACAACTAAGATTCTATTCTGTCCATTCTCCTCTACTATTATCTTAGCTATTCCTGTAGATTTTTCTCCCTCTTCAATATATCTAGTATCTACTCCACTCTCTTTCATAGAGTTGATTAAATCTTTTCCAAAGGAATCCTTTCCCACTTTTCCAAGCATTGTAACCTCTGTACCTAGTTTTCCAATAGCCACTGCTTGGTTAGCTCCTTTTCCACCAGGTACTTGGAAAAACTCCTCTCCAAAAAGTGTCTCTCCTCCTTTAGGAGCTCTTTTACATCTAGTTACTAAGTCCATATTTATACTTCCAACTACAACTACTTTTTTCATTTACTCTCCTCTCTTTTCTAACAAAGGTTCTATATATATTTTTTTTCTTTTCTCTTTATTAACAAACAACTGATAAATTTTTTCTCCCATTATTTCCAATGGAATTGAACAAGAAAGAATATTTCTATCTAACAGCTCTAAAAACTCCGTTTTTTCAAAGCAAGCTAGTTCTAAATCCTTATCTTTCTCTTTCAATACTTTTAATACTCCATATAGCATCAAATTATTAGATGAAAAGACAGCAGTTACTGAGCTATCTAAAATCTTTTTCCCAGCTATATATCCACTTTCAAAAAGATAATCTCCCTCATAAATATTTTTCTCTTTTACCTCTACTCCCATATCATTATGAGCTTCTATGTATCCTCTCATTCTCTCTCTAGCATTTAGAAAATCTAAATTACCTGTTATTAGAGCTATATCTCTATGTCCTCTTTCTAATAATTCCTTTGTAAGCTTGTAAGCTCCATTATAGTTATCTATAAATACCCCAGGAAGCTTAGAATCCTCAAACTCTCTATCCACTAGATATACTGGTATCTTCTGTTTTAAAAGAGGTGTTAGGGGATTTTCTTCATAATCTCCATTAATTAGGATAGCTATTACTCCTGCTATTCTATGACCTAAAATATTTTTTATAGCTTCTTTTTCCTGCTCTAAACTTTCCACTGTATTGTATAAAGCTATTTGATACCCACCTCTATTGAAATTTTTACAAATATAATTTGTAAGGGTAGCAAAAAATGGATTGCTGATATTTGGAACCAAAAGAGCTATTGTCTTATTTTCCATTTTAGATAGATTTTGTGCTATCACATTAGGAGTATAATTTTTTTTCTCTATAAATTCCTGTACTCTCTTTTTTGTTTCTTCATTTACATTAGTATGTCCATTTACTACACGAGAAACTGTTGCTATTGATAATCCCAATTCCTTAGCTATATCTTTCATTTTCATATTATCACCATTTTATGTAACCGTTTACAATAGAATATTACCTTATGAATTGTTTTTTGTCAAGACTTTATGTATTATTTTTATATAGTGTACACTAATTGCGTTTTATATTTTTAAAAAAAGGATTCTAATCTAGATGCTTTTTTATAACAGCATCTTAGACTAAAATCCTTTTTCTACTTAATTTTTTGGAAGTAAATTAATTATTTTATTATATTCTTTTTCACTTAACTCTTTTATATTTATTTTATCTATCTTGGTTAAAATATCCGTTCTTTCCTCTTCAGCTACAATTCCTATATAAAGATACTCATTAATCCCTGTATCTAATACCTTAATTATCTCTTTATATTCAGTTTTTGTAGAAAATCTTGAACTTAAAAATGCAAATTTCCCAGTTTTTTCATCTTTAGCAATATATACATTTTCTTCTAATTCTTCTATATTATCATAATATTTCGTTAATCTCTTCTTATCAAATAAACTATATATTGCATATTTCTTTTCCCTCTTTCTTATATATGTTTTTTCCATTCTTCCCATTATTACAATACCACTATTTCTCCATATAAAGAAATAGATGATAAGTGTTTTATGGCTTACCATCTATTTCTTATTTTTATGAGTTACATTTTATGAAAAGGCTATTTTATATATTAGAATCTATATGATAATCCTACTTCTGCTCTATTACTATCTCCTTTATCTGTCCAGATAAATTTGTATCTAGCATCTACTCCTACTCCATTTTCATGCTCATAACCAAATCCTACATGAGCTGAAACTTTACTATCTGCTATCTTTTCTTCATTTACTAATGCTATTTCATTTCCATATAATGTATATCTAGCATCATCAGAATCACTTACACTTAGAAGTGATACCTCTACTCCTGTCTTAAGTGAAAGTTTTCCATTAGCTACAGAGAAATCTTTTACTAAATCTGCTCCTGCCATTCCTTCTAATACAGTTACATCTCTTGCATCTATTCTAAAATTCATGTCACTACTTTCTACTGCATCTTGGTTGATAAGAGTGTATCTAGCTCCTAACATTGGTTCTACTCTTAAAGTCTCAGTTATACTATATGGTTTCTTAGCTTTTAATGATAAAGTTATCGCATCAGCATTAGAACTTCCATCAGAAATCATACTATAATCTACATCTCCAACAGATGTAAAGCTATTAAATTTAGCATCTAAATCACTCTTAGTAAATCCAATATTTCCAAGTAATTCTATTCCACCTTCTGTTGTGTGTTTTACATAACCACCAATATATGTGTTATCTCCATCTAGTTTTCCACCATCAGTAATATCTATCTCAGTATCTCCTTTTCCAAATACTACTCCATAAGATGTAGTATCGTTTACTCCATACTCTAACATTCCAACAGTTCCTGTAATATCTCCATCATACCCTCTTGATGAACTACCACCATCAAATTCTGTATCAGAGCTTAGATATTTACCAAATGCTAACCATTCTCCAGCTCCAGCTTTTCTACCAAAACTTTCTACTGTATCCATATACATATCTGTTACATCTTTAGTTACTGCATATCCTGTTGTATAAAAAGCAGAAGCTTGGAAGTCAGTATTTTTAATCATATCTTGGAACTGTCCTCCATCTTGATAGTTTATAGCATTTCTTAATGCATCATTTTCACTTAGATTTTTAATTACAGTACCATAGATAGCTGCATAATCCCCTAGTCCTAATTCATCTGCTTCTTTTACTCTAATATTAATATGTCCAGGAGAGTTCTCTGTTGCTGTAGAAGCACTTGTATCAAAGATAACTGCTCCTTTAATTTCAGTATCTGCCCCTAGTTTATATTCAGTTTCAAAAGAGTAGCTTGGCTCTAAAGTATTAAAATTATCTCCTACTACAAATTTTATTCCTTCTCCTGCTGATACAGTAAAATCATTTACATCTTTACCTACTCCGTCCATACTAGTTTCTACACCTTTTCCAGCTCCAAGACTATTTACTTCTACGTGTAACTCTCCAGAAATATTTAAATTAACTTTATCTCCAGTAATCTCTGTTTTAGTATTATCTATATGCCAGTGTCCACCAGTTAAATTTATTTCCTCTACATTATGAACTTTGTAGTTAAAAGTATTTTCTTCATTTTTTACATGAGTAGTTCCTTCATCTGAATGGCTTAAATTTAAAATATCATTAGTTCCATTACCTAAATCTATAACTCCATCATATGCATAGTTTTTAGCAATAGTTAGAGTATCATCATTATTTCCAAGAGTTATATCACCATGTATTCTAGTAATATCATTGATAGTTAAATTTATTTTTTCAGTTGAAGAGCTTCCATCTATTACAGGAGTTGTAGTTGTTGCTTCTCCTATCACTACATTATCCCCTAAAACTATTTCATTAGCTTCTTTTCCTTCAGTATTTTCAACAAAATCTAAAACTAGTTTATCAGCTTCTAAAGTTTTAAAACTAATATCAGTTCTATTATCAGTTATTCCATAATTAGTAACTTCATCTGCAGTAGCATTTCTAAGAGTTACTTCACCATTTATACTTATAGATTGCTCTTTACTTTGAGAAGCTAGATAATTTATTCCTCCCTCTCCTTCAACTTTTCCTACTATTTGGCTCTCTCCTATTTGTGTTAAAGTTCCTCCATCTAGTTTAACTGCTGTTACATTATCTCTATTTTCAATATCTGTTACAGCATTTATTGTACTATTAACCAATACTAAATCATTTGAAACATTTAATAAAGTTCCCTTTCCACCATCAGTAAAATATCCTGTTACAACACTATCATTTAATACTAATTCATCTGAACCGTTATAATTATATGCTACATCATTATCTCCAGTTATAACTGCTGTTAAAACATTTCCAGTTAAATCTTGAGAAAAATCTATTGTATTGTCTTTTGTATAATAAGTTTTATTATTATCTCCACTTATACTTCCAGATGATAAATCAGTTACATTATTATTTTTTCCACTAACAAGAGTATAGTTTTTATTTAAAACTACTCCTTTATTTGTACCAGTTCCTAAAGCTCCTTGATTATCAGTAGTATATATAACTATTCCATAGTTATCAACTTTACCATTAAATACTGCTCCAGTCGTATTTTTTACTACTTCATAGTTATATGCATTTCCTGTACCAGTATTAGAGATATTAGTGGTACCTGTATTAGCTATTATTCCATAATTATAACCTATAGCATTTCCTGTTAAATATTGTCCAAAATTTCCTTCATTACTAATTAAACCATAGTTATAACCTTTACCATCTTGTATTCTTTGTCCTAGCTGTCCTTTATTTAATATTTTTCCATAATTGTAACCTATTCCTGATATTATATTTTGTCCAATTTGGTTTTGGTTGAATATTATTCCATAGTTATAACCTGTTCCTTTCTCTATTCTTTGTCCTTGTTGTCCTTTATTTGAAATTACTCCATAGTTATAACCCAATCCTAATACTATATTTTGTCCCTTTTCATTATTATTGACTATTAGTCCATAGTTATAACCTACTCCATTATTCCCTATATTTTGTCCACAATCTCCAGTAAAAGTAATCTCTCCCTTATTAACTATAGTGGCTCCCTCTAATGATTTTTGAGATTTATTTAAATTTCCATCATTTACAAATATATTTCCCTCTCCAGAGATTTCAAAACCTGTATCTTGTTCTACTACTTCTCCATTATTTTGTAAAGCTAGTCCTTCATTATATCCTGCCAATTCTTTTCCATCAGCATCATTTCCTATTACTAGTTCAGTATTTCCATTAATATGTTTATCTAATAAATCTGCTGTATTATTAATATTAGTTAAAACTTTATTAGAGATATTAGTTTGAGGAACAGTTACTAATACTGTACCATCTAATTTTATCTCCCCTGCTTCTGATATTGAAACTCTATCTCCTGTTATCTCTTTTATTTTATTACTACCATCATATCCCTCTGTCCACTCTTTTGCTTTCTCCATACTCCAGTCAAGACTTCCTTCTATAGCTTCAGAAGCAAGCCCCACATTCCCTATAATAGCAAAAGCTGTTACAAAACCTAAAGTTATTCTAACTTTTCTTTTTAAATATCTTTTTAAACTCTTTTCTAATTCCCTTTTCATAATAAACTCCCTCCTTAAGATATAAAAAGTACTTCTTTTAGCAAAAACGAGTTTTTTTATCTATAAAAATTCCCTTAATTTTTATAAATAAAATGGAAAAACTATTGACTTTTATTAATAAAAAGGGTATCTTTAAATTAGAAGATACTTTGTTTTGTAAAATTAGTAGTGCGTTTTTTTGCTAAAAGGCGTACTTAATAAAAAAAGGTAGTCAGTCCGTCAAAACTTTAACTACCTTTTCCATTGGCTATCCTAAGATATTTGGATAGCTTTTTTAATTATCTATTCCTTCTAAAAGTAATACCAAACTCTCTGTCAGTATCAAATATTTATTCCCAACCTTTTTAGCAAAAATCTCTTTAGAATTTATTTTCTCATATATTGTTGATACATACTTTGTTAAATATGCAGCTGCTTTTTTAGGGCTAGTCCATACCCCTAAATCTCTTACCATAGCTCTAGCTAATTTTTTATCTACCTTTGAGAGTCTAGATAATTTATAGAAAATATACTCTTCATGATTCATTCCTACTGTTATTTTTCCTGTTTTTCTTCCACTTCTTTTATTTTTATTATCCATAGTTCTAAACCCCTCCTATTATTTTATCTCATCAACTTTTCTTCAATTCTTGTTATTTTTTCTTCTATTCTTCTAAGCCCTTCTACAAGATTTTTTCTATTTTCCTCCTCTATTCTTTCTAAAAGTTTTTTCTCTCTCTCCCAGATTTCTTTATCTAATTTTCTATCTAGTAAAGAGAGTATAAATTTATGATAACCTATAAATATTGCTAAAACTCCACTAATTATTTTTATATACTCCATATTTACCCCCACTCATTTGCTCTTTTTCCTATCCACATCATATACTTTATGTAACTGTGTTTTTTCATTTTTAGCCCCCTTTTTCTATTACTTTTGTTACTTTATTTTTCTATAC
>OGRS01001850.1_pt1 | contig 10903 bp, 9 predicted proteins | sample 1553561 | NCBI WGS metagenome assembly OGRS01 (sample SAMEA2580103, study PRJEB22360) | human gut metagenome | biome: human gut; feature: human-associated habitat; material: faeces | place: Denmark | collected 2008/2010
AAAACTATCCCTATACAATTTATTTTGATCTTGAAAATGAAACACCGGAATTGCTTGGAAGAGAAAGCCGCCTGCAATTCCGGCATGGCGGCTATTCCCTTAAGATTGCCAACAAAAAACTTATGTTGTTTACATGGCGGATCCTGGAACAATTTACTGCTAACAAGGTGGATGATTTAATCAGGGATTATTTACTTCGCAGGAAACCCATCATTGAACTTGAAAATGGATGGTACAGTATCGAGGTTTTAGGCGGGGAAACCTTGCAGGATGGTGAATATGAGCCTACCCTTGAGTTTTTAGTACACAGAACAGATGGACAGGAAGCTAAAAAGGTAAATATCAATGAAAGTTTTAAAATCCAAAGTTCCGCCTATTAAGCACGGGAGCTGCTTTCTTTAGTACTTACCAGGAGTGTCAGAGGCCGCAAAGGAGCGCGAAAACATGTATCTGATTGCAGAAGTCATTTTTTACGCCGGACAACGCAAACAACTGCCCGCTGATGGGTATCGTCCGGATGCCGTATTTAGCGGATTGAACGAATACCGGGGCATTACTTTTACCGAACTGCCCATTGAAGGGTTTGATGCTCCGACCCCTGCCGCTATTAAATTTTCCTTTCAGGATGCCCATTACCAGGAAGTGGTTCCAGGGCAGGTCTTTAAGATCATGGAAGGCCTTCATCAAGTAGGGGAAGGAAGAATTATCTCAATAGAGAAATGAGATAATTCTTCCTTCCTTAATAATGCGTATGAATAAAATAATCATGGAAAAATCACGGAAATGGAGGGTGGTGATATGAGGGAGGGACAGTCTGCAGCGACCGGATTGATTAAAAGGTTTGAATTCTGCGGAGAAAGAGAATGAATGAAAGATTTGTTTTTATTGATAGATGGTGTTATACAATGCCCGATACCGCTCCGGATGAAGATGGGATTATTGTTTTAATTTCAAAAAAATCTTTCGGCCCTTTGGAAGTCTACGAATGGGGCTTGGACAATAATCATAATCCCTATGAGCGTTATGAATGGCTTGAAAATGATTTGTATGAGGACGAAAAATATTGCAAAAATATTTCAGAAGAAGAATTACTGAAGCAAATTTTTGGCATTATTTCAATATTTAAAAGCAACGGATTATCTGACTGGATAAATTTTTACATGGAAATACTTGGCAGGCTGGCTCCGGGTCTGCCGGGCTGAACTGCTGTTACCCCTTTGCAGTGGAATAAAAATATTATGGTCAATACACCATCGGAAAACTCCTGTTCAGAACTTAAATACAAGCGTTGTCCTGGAATAATACATAAAGAGGGTTGCAGCTTATAGGACCGGACACGGTATTGACAGTATAATTTGGTAAAGACAGGGTTACGATATTAAAGAAAAAATAAATTTCAAATTATCTTGAAGGATATATTGGCGGCTGCAAATATATCCTTTTTTAAGAAAGGGGTGGCCATATGGATAATACGAAAAATATTCCCAACAGGTTAATCCATGAAAAATCTCCTTATCTGCTGCAGCATGCATATAATCCGGTGCAGTGGTTCCCGTGGGGAGAGGAAGCATTTGAAAAAGCAAGGCAGGAAAACAAGCCTGTTTTCCTGTCTATTGGATACAGTACCTGTCATTGGGGCCCTGTGGTGGAGCAGGAATCGTTTGAAAATGAGGAAATTGCGGAGCTTTTAAACAGAGAGTATATCTGTGTGAAGGTGGACAGGGAGGAACGCCCGGACGTGGATGCAGTCTATATGTCGGTCTGTCAGGCCATGAACGGCCAGGGAGGCTGGCCTCTGACCATACTTATGGCACCGGACGGCAAGCCCTTCTTTTCAGGCACATATTTTCCGCCCCACGCGCGTTACGGAAGTCCTGGACTGGAAGAACTGCTGACCGCGGCAGCCGGGCAGTGGAGGGCGCAGAAAGAAAGGCTTCTGGAAAGCGCGGAGCAGATAGCGGCGTATTTAAAAGAACAGGCACAGACAGGAAATCGGGCTGCGCCGGGGATGGATACGGTTCAGCGGGCCTTCCGCCAGTTTGCGGACAGCTTTGACCCGGAAAACGGAGGGTTCGGCGGCGCACCGAAATTTCCCACGCCCCACAACCTCATATTCCTGATGGAGTATGGAAAAAGGACGGAAAACAGGGAAGCACTGGCTATGGCGGAGACAACGCTTGTGCAGATGTACCGGGGCGGGATTTTTGACCACATTGGCGGCGGTTTTTCCAGATATTCCACGGATGAACGCTGGCTGGTCCCGCATTTTGAGAAAATGCTGTATGACAATGCGCTGCTTGCGATGGCTTATCTGGATGCGTATGGGCAAACCGGACGGAAGCTGTATGAATGTGTGGCCCGCAGTATTTTACAATATGTGGAAAGGGAGCTGACGGATGAAAACGGCGGTTTCTTCTGCGGGCAGGATGCGGACAGCGATGGCGTGGAGGGAAAGTATTATGTGTTTACGCCGGAGGAAATTAAGGCGGTTCTGGGAGATGAGGCGGGAGAGAAATTCTGCGCCCGGTATGGAATTTTTCCCGGTGGCAATTTTGAAGGAAAAAGTATCCCCAATCTGCTGGAGAATGAGGGGTATGAAGAAATCTGCGTGAAAACATGCAAGGAAACTTGTAAAGAAGCCTGTCAGGAAATCCAGGACTTTGCAAAGCTGTATGAATACCGTCTTCGGCGGACGCAGCTTCACAAGGATGATAAGATTCTTGTTTCCTGGAACGGTTTGATGATTTGCGCATTTGCGAAGGCTGGCGCTGTGCTTGGCGAGACAGGGTATGTGGATATGGCCGTGCGGGCTGAGGCTTTTCTCCGGGAGCGGCTTGTAAAAGATGGGCGTCTGCTGGTACGCTACCGGGACGGGGATGCTGCGGGAGAAGGGAAGCTGGAGGATTATGCCTGCTACAGCCTGGCCCTGCTGGCGCTTTACCGGGTAACCTTTCAGATGGATTATCTGAAGCGGGCAGTTGCCTGGACTAAGCTGCTGCTGGAACAGTTTTTTGACCGGGAAAACGGCGGCTGCTATCTGTATGCGAAAGACGGAGAACAGCTGATTGTGAGGACAAAGGAAACCTATGACGGTGCGATGCCGTCAGGCAATTCCGTTGCGGCCCGGGTCCTGCAGCAGCTGGCACAGCTTACAGGTGATGATGAAATGCAGCAGGCGCTGGAAAAACAGCTGTATTTTCTGGCCGGATCCATGGCCGGATATCCGTCAGGGCACAGCTATGCACTGCTTACAATCATGGATGTACTGTATCCAACAAAAGAACTGATATGTACGCTTTCCTCCGCCGTAGCCGGGGAAGAGCGCCGGAAGCTGCTGGCACAGCTTGGATATCTGGAGGAGACAGTCCCGGGGCTTGCTGTCCTTGTGAAAACGGAAGAGAACGGGCAGGAACTTTGTGAATTGGCGCCTTACACCAGGGATTACCCGGTGCCGGAGACGGGGGCACAGTTTTATTTATGTGTTGGCAGCGAATGCAGGCAGCCGACAGCGGAGTTTGGGGAGGTGCTTCGGTGGTTGGGGGAGACTGCGGCAGATAAATGATAAAAAAGAAAGGGCGGTAAAGCTTAGGAAGAGCCGGAAATGAACCGGAGAATGATTCTCAGGCCTGCCGCCCTTTTCCTATTTTGAAACCCGCAGGTATACCTGCGTCCTATGGGTTTGCCGTATGCCCGGGATTGACGGCGCCAGCTTAAAGGTGTAAACTAAAAAACAATAATAACTGTCGGGATTATACAGATTTATCTTGGGGAGGGCCTATGGCAAAGAGTTTTATTGATCTGTTACTGGATGATATATTTGATGCGGAATGGAAAGGCCGGTATGGGGAGAAAATGACCGAATGGGAACTTAATCTGGTCAGGCTGTTCGGCCGAAAGGGATATGTACTGCGTAATATTTATGTGCCTAAGAATAACGGCGAAACATCTGAAATTGACGTTGTTTTTATTACGCAGAAAGGCATATTTGTAATAGAGAGTAAGAATTACTCGGGCTGGATTTTTGGTGATGAAAAGTCTGCTTACTGGACGGCCATGCTTCCGGATAAAAGTAAGAATCGTTTTTATAACCCTATAAAACAGAACAGTACCCATATAAAGTGGCTGGGACAATACCTGCAAAATTCAGTCCCCTTGTTTTCTGTCATTGTATTTTCGGAGCGGTGCGAACTAAAAAAAGTAGCTGTAGAAAGCACCGATGTTCTAGTTATTAAAAGGGACAGATTGTATGCAGCAATAAGAAGTATATGGGACAGGACAGCGGATATATTAAGTGAAAGTATGACCGAAGACATATATGTAAAGCTGAAAATGCTGACTGACGTGGATCAGGCAGTCAGGGCAGCTCATATTGAAAATATAAAAAAACGGAGACTGTTAACAAGCCGGAAGGTATTACCGAACAGAATACTTTTTTAAAATATCCTCGCTGTGGCGGGACGCTTGTATTGCGTACAGCAAAGAAAGGCGCCAATGCAGGGAATAGCTTTTATGGCTGTTCGAATTATCCAAAATGCAGATATGTGCAGAATATTTAGGGTATGATTATGTACAAGTCTGTCCGATTGCCTGGAAAGGGAAAAGACGGTTATTCCTATTGATGTCGAAAAAGAACGTATATTAAAAGAATTTATTGATGGGGATACCGTGTATGAAATGGTCTTGCACGACAACCTGCCAGAGCATGCATAATGAAAAATGAAACAAGCGAAATTTGGAAAGGAATTTTTTATGTTAATAACCAGCACTGCGTTTAAAGAAGGGGCATGGATACCTGAAAAATATACTGCGCGGGGAGAAGATATTTCTCCTGCTTTGCATTTGGAAGGCATACCTGCCGGTACAAAAGCGTTGATGATTACTTTGGATGATGCTTCCCATCCTTTATTTCCGAATTATAACCATTGGATTATCTGGAATATTCCTGTATGCAGCGATATCCCGGAATCCATTCCAAAAGGAGAAGCGGTGGCGGCACTGTCCGGCGCGGTTCAGGGAATGGCATATGGAAGACATTGTTATAAAGGCCCGAAACCGCCGTTCAAAGCAATACATAATTACACCTTTACAGTTTTTGCATTGAGTGATTTTATGGATTTGCCTGCGGCATCTGTAAAAAAAGAGGTATTCAAACAGGCGGAAGGGCTGATATTGGGAAAAGCGGCATTGACAGGGAAGTTTCAGAGCCGCAGGGAGAAAAATGATTAAAAAAAGAAAAGCAAGGATTTTGATATACTTATTGGTAAGTGCCTGTATTGTTGTGCCGTTATATATTTTATGCCATGAGACGGGGCATGCCGCTGTTGCATATTTTTGCGGGGCGGACACGATTCATATCAGTATTACAGGCGCATATATGAATTCTTCGGGTGGAAGCTACAACAGGGTGACTTCGGCTATGCTTAATATTGCGGGAATGCTGTTTCCCGCCGTTATTTCCATTATTTATCTTTTATTGTATAAACGGGAGAAAGGCAGTCTTTTTTACCGGCTGTTTTCCTTTTTGCTCGTGGCTGCTTTTTCCATGCCGGCCGCTGCGTGGATTTTGGTGCCTGTGCTTTACATGCTGGGCAAAGCACCAATGGGAGATGATGTGACGAAGTTCCTGGATGTGACGGGAATGAATCCGGTAATCCTGATTTTGTTGGCGGCTGGCCTTCTTGCAGCAAGTATATTTCTTGCCTGGCGTAAGGGGATTATCCGAAATTATTGGGAGGAGCTTCGAAAAGTGGAGCAGGTATAGAAGCATATAATTATCCGATGTTTAAAAGTGGAAAGAAGGAGAGAAACGCTCTGCGGTTCTTCCCCCTTTTTGGGGATGGCGCAACGTCCTCTCCTTTTATTTGTTCCGTAAGGTATAAACTTATATATCAGATTAGCCGGCCTCCGGCGGTAAATGTGGGTGAGGCTTTTGGAGCCTGCTTATTCTATTCTTTATAATACTGTGCCTGTGCATACCATAATTCACAATATTTGCCTCCGGTAACACGGAGCAGCTCTTCGTGAGTCCCTCGCTGGACAATCCGGCCGTTGTCAAAGACTGCAATGGTGTCGCAGAAGCGGCAGGAAGCAAGGCGATGAGAGATATATATCGCTGTTTTTTCTCCTACAATCTCATTGAACCTGGAATATATCTCATATTCCGAGACAGGGTCGAGTGCGGCGGTGGGTTCGTCCAGTACGATGAAGGGGGCGTCCTTATAAAGTGCGCGGGCAAGTGCAATTTTTTGTGCTTCACCGCCGGATATTTCGATGCCTTTTTTACTGAAATTGTGATACAGGCAGGTTTCCGTTCCCTCCGGAAGGGAAGCAAACCATTCCTCCAGCCCTGCCTGAACAAGACATTTCTGCACTTTAACAGGATCAAAGCTTTCAGAAGCAGCCACATTCTGACCAAGGGTAAGCGCAAGCAGCCGGAAATCCTGAAATACAATCGAAAAAACAGATATATATTCATTATAATTGTATTTGCGGATATCCACGCCGTTGAGCAGGATCACACCCTCAGTGGGGTCGTAAAGACGGCACAGCAGCTTGATAAAAGTGGTCTTTCCGCTGCCGTTCATTCCCACAATTGCCAGTTTTTCACCAATCCGGAACTTTATATTGACATGGCGCAGCGAAAAGCTTTCTGTGTTAGGGTAACGGAAGGAAACATCGCAAAACTCCACATAGTATTCATTATCATCCCGTTTTTCCACAGTGAGCGTCCCCTGATACATGTTGTTGGGTATGTCAAAGTAGGAAAAATACCGCTTTAAATAAGGGGCGTTTGCACTGGACTGCTGAGCGGTTTGCACAAGCTTGGATACGGCGGAAATAAGCAGCATCAGACAGGAAACATATTTTGCAATGGAGCCGATGGAAACAGCCCCCTGGAGACTGGCAGAAATTAGGATCAGATAAGTGCCGTATTTTAGAAAATCATTCATCGCTGTTTCAGGAAGTGCAAGAACAGCCTGTTTTCTGTTTTTCTCCAGGGCTTTACTGTAGAATTGCCGGTCGGTTTCCGCTGCGTTTTCCGCAAGAATATCAGCCATGCCATACAGACGGATATCCTTCCCGGCGCTGTAGTCGGTAATATAGTCATTATATTTTGCGTTGAGTATATTCATGTCAATACAACTGTCGAAGAATTCTGCGTCCAGTGCTGCCGTTTTCGCAGTGGAACAGATGCCGAGGCCTATGGTGAGAAGAATCCCTGCGATAAGCGCGGCTTTCATCGGGAGTGTTATTGTGGGAATAAGGAAAAGCGTAAAAGTCATGCCGGCCGATGCTGTGAACTGTGTGGTATTGAAAATGAAGCCCCGGATGGTCTGATGAAGGAAATACCAGTTAAAGCCGGTCTGTGTTTCTTTTTTGATACGCTCCAGAAGCAGCTGCACGTCATGATCCTCGACAGATTCATAGGCCATACTCATTGCTTTTTCGGAATACATCCAGGCTTCCGCGCGATACACGGCATCTTCGGCCTTTGTTTGCACCGATGAAATCCATTGGTTCAGTACTGTAAACAAAAAGGTAAGGCCCACGGTCAGAGAAATATATAAAATCAATGAGGAAAGAGGTTCTGCGGCAAAAAGTGCATCAATTAATTTGGCAGAAAAAAAGATGGAAATATAAGGCGTTAATGCGTTGGTGAATGCGCCAAAGATTAGGCATAGGGTATAGGTTCTGTCCAGCCGGAACATTACTTTAAGTGCACGTTTTGTCAGAGAGATCTGTTCATTTATTTTCATCCTCCGCAGTCTCCTTTCCTTACTGATACCAGCAGCTCTGCATTTCATAAAGCCTGCTGTATTCTCCATGTGCCGCAGCCAAAGAATCGTGTGTCCCTTCTTCTGTAATCCGGCCGTCCTTCAGATATAAAATTCTGTCACAAAAGCGGGTGGAAGCAAGCCGGTGTGAAATAAAAAGGGAGCTCTTGTGCCGGGACATTTCATTGTATTGCAGATAAATTTCATTTTCTGCAATAGGATCCAGTGCGGCAGTGGGCTCGTCCAGAACAAGCACGGGAGCGTCTTTATAAAGCGCTCTGGCAAGCATCAGCTTATTAGTTTCTCCACCGGACAATTCGGTTCCATCTTTATTGAGCTGCTTATCAAGCCTGGTACGTATCCCAAAGGGCAGGGAATCGATTTTGCCGCCAAGCCCTGCCAGCCGCATACATTTTTCGGCAAGCTCGAAATCAGTCTCCTTTTCCGGGCTGCAGGAAACGGTTTCTGCAAGCGAAAAGAAGGCGGTCCTGACATCCTGGAATACCGGGGAGAAAAGCCTGTAATATTCATTCCGTATAAAAGAAGCGGCCGGCACCCCATTGATGTAGATTTCTCCGCCTGTAGGCATATATAGTCCGCACAGAAGCTTAACAAGCGTTGTTTTTCCGGCGCCGTTCAAGCCAACCAGCGCAAGTTTTTCCCCGGGATGAATGGTGAAGCTGATATCGTGCAGCGTGTCGGATTCCGCTCCATCATAACGGAAGCTGACATGATCGAATGTGATTTCGGGCGGAGAGGTGAGAAAGTCAGCTATGGATGCGCTAATGGTGCCTTCCGGTTCCGGATAATCCAGATATTCCCTTAAATCACAGAGAGCCAGGCTCAGACCGTGAAGCTTGTTCCAACTGTTTAAAATTTGTCCCACCCATTCTGCAAAAGAGGAGACAGCAGAAAAACACAGGACAAATTTATCCACTGTTATCTCGCCGCGGATTACCATAGCAGTTAAAATTGCATATGCAGTACCATCCCGAAGCAGGATTACAACAAGTTCAGACGCATGGGACAGGAAATGACGCCAGGTACGCACCCGGTCCAGACTGCAGCGCTCGGCCGAAAGGCTGTGGTACAGTCCGGTGATCCAGCCGGCCATGCTGTAAATACGGATATCCTTCGCCAGGGCAGGATCCCGGGGTTTGTTTGTTATATATCCAAGCCTGCTGTCAATATCCATCCTTTTATCCCGGTTACGATAATCCCAATTTTGATAGGCACGCACACAGAACCAATTAAGTGTGGGAGCCAGTGTGAGGAGGAGGATCAGCCATGGGCTGACAAAGGAGATAACCGCACCGAACAGGCAGTAGCATAAAAGGCTTTCAAGCAGCTCCCACGCCTGTTTCGGAAGATCCTGTACCGGCTGCACACCATTCCAGGTTTCTGTAGCTTGTTTTGCTCTTTGAAATAAATCCCGCATATCCTTGCGTTCATAATTCTGATAGAAGCAGCTCAGGGATTTATGATTAAGCTCCCGTGTGATTTCATAGAGATAGAAGCCCTGTTTTCCCTGAATGATATAAAAAAGCAGTTTTTTAACAAGACCTCCCAGCATCACTCCGAACATCAGCAAGCCAACAGTCCTGGCTGCATGGGAAAGCGGCTGCCTTTGGGTTGCTTCGGCAACAACAAGTGCAGGCAGCCATACCGCGGCCCAGCTGAGCCAGATATTAACCGGCGTCTGTACAGCGTACATAAAAAGTACGCACGGCGTATAGCGGAGCTGTTTGTGAAAACTCCAGAAAATATTTTCGGGTAATGTTTTATATGGTTTTTTCTTCGTCATTGCAAATCCCTCCCTTCGCCGTTATTTTACAGGAAAAGCGCTTCAAAAAATAATTCGTGCACGAATTGCGGACTGCAGTGCACGAATTACAAATTAATCTATGGCGGGGACGAGGAATTCAGAAGTAAATGCCCCGTCCTCGCTATTGTATTGATACCAGCCCCCATGCTCCGAAATAATATTGGCAGCGCGGCGTAAACCAAAACCATGGAGGCCATTTTTTTCAGTACCGAACAGCTTTCCTGTTTTTGTTTGTTTGCTGCCTGCAGAATTTATCATGGAAAAATAGAGCATTTTTCCCTTCATTGAGATATAGAGGCGCAGAAACGGCTGTCTGGCGGTGGATTTTCCGCAGGCCTCGATTGCGTTGTCCAGAAGATTCCCTACAATAATGCTCAGTTCCACATCCGATAAAGTAAGAGTATCCGGGACATTGGCTTTCACTGTGATGTCAATGCTGCGTTCTCTGGCTTTTGCCATCTTGCCGGACAGAATGGCATCCAACGCTATATTGCCGGTTTTTAACAGGGTATCCACATGCAGCAGCCTGGCATCCAAATCATCGATATAATGGATTGCCCGGTCATATTCACCGGTTTCAATATGCTCGCGCAGAACCTGCAGATGATGATGGAAATCATGCTTGTAAGCACGCATTTCTTTATGTATGCTTCGCACTTCATCCAAGTGCTTCTGCGATTCTGATGTTTGATATTCTGCAAATCTCAGAAATGTTTTCTTTCTCATAGAAGAAGCCTCATATTAATTTTTGTTAAGTATCCTCTCAGTTACTAATTTTTACTGATAAACGCCCGGTTTACCGCATCATACTGACCCCGGGACAGCGGAAGGCAGATATTTCCCTCGAGTATAACCCCGTTGCGCGAAATACGCAGAATATACCGGAGCGATACAAGATAAGAGCGGTGAATACGGAAGAACATATCTGAAAGCTTATCTTCAAAAGAAGATATATTTTCTTTTATTTTGTACTCTCCATTGACTGTGTGGATCTGTATATAGTGTAGAAACGCCTCGACGTATAATATATCGTCCTCCGCAAGCTTGACAAGCTCCCCGCCGCACTGAATAATGACCGACGCCGGAACTGCAGACAGCCGTTGTATCGCGCGGTCAAGCACTTCTGACAGTTTTTCTTTTTTTACCGGCTTGAGCAGGTAATGAAGCGCGTCTACCTCATAACCTTCACCGATAAATTCGACGTGTGAAGTGACAAAAATAATTTCCGCCCTTCTGTCAGTCAGGCGGATATGCTTCGCCAGAGCAATACCGTTTATTGAATGCATTTCCACATCTAACAGCA
>OGRS01001851.1_pt1 | contig 10902 bp, 8 predicted proteins | sample 1553561 | NCBI WGS metagenome assembly OGRS01 (sample SAMEA2580103, study PRJEB22360) | human gut metagenome | biome: human gut; feature: human-associated habitat; material: faeces | place: Denmark | collected 2008/2010
TTATCCTTTATTCATTATTTTCAGATAAGGTCAATAATACATTTCTGTTAACAAAATACGCTACACAGCTTACATTCAACTGGTGTATGTCTATGTAGTGCTTAATCTCATTCTAAGAAAAAAGTATTAAGCCTTAACTAAATCTATATTTCGGGTACATAATATAAAAATATTTATAATCACCCTTTATGGTGTCAATTATAACATAATTTGACAAATATTTAAATAACTTTTACGCAAATCAGTTATAAAATTTCACACGGTATTTTTATGTATTTTGCATAATAGAATCTTGTTCACTGCTTTATAAACATACTTTTATGCAAAATAAATCTAGGCATTTGAATAGACTTTCTTTGTTTTCTATTGCATAATAATTTTATTAAATATAAGGAGCTATATGCGATGGAAATAAAAAATGTACAAGCAAATAATCTAACAACTGATTATCTAAACTTTTGCCTTTCAAGAAAAAATCTTGATCAGAAAACGATAAAATCATACACTATTGATTTAAGGCAGTATTTTGAATTCACTATGGAATCTGCTATTGAATGGACAAACAAAAAATCCATTGAGCAATACATTGATTTACTGCATTTTAAGTACAAACCCAAGAGTGTGAAGCGTAAAATCGCTTCGCTAAAAGCATTTTTTCACTATCTTGAAATTGAGGAACTTATTGATATTAACCCTTTTCATAAGATACAAATCAAGTATAAAGAACCCTTTATTCTCCCAAAAACTATTCCCATAAATAATATTGAGCAAATTATTAGGTTTGCTTATCTACAACTTACCAAAGCGAAAACTGAGTATGCTAAAAAAGTTGCTCTGCGGAATGCACTCATACTTGAGTTACTGTTTGCCACCGGAATGAGGATTTCAGAATTATGCACACTCACGACTGAACAAATTGATTTTAATGATTACATAATCAAAATTTACGGAAAGGGCTCAAAAGAACGCCTGATTCAAATCTGCAATCAAAATGTTCAGGAGTTGCTCAAAAAGTATAATCAATCATTTAAATTTGAAATAGCAAACAACAAATTTTTCTTTATAAATAGACTCGGCAACCGTCTATCTGAACAATCTGTTCGTAATATGATTACCAACTATGCAATCGGTGCAGAAGTGCCGCTGCACATTACTCCGCATATGTTTCGTCACTCTTTTGCAACTCTACTGCTTGAAGAAGATGTTGACATACGCTATATTCAACAAATGCTGGGTCACAGCTCCATTACCACAACGCAAATTTATACTCACACCAGTATTAACAAACAGAAAAATATTCTTTCCGCAAAACATCCAAGAAATAAATTGGAAATTGGAATATAATAGAAAAGCCTTGCAATCGTTAAACTCACAAGGCAATCAATAGTTTATTTATTTTTATCGAAATCATTTTCTATAACATCAGAAATGAGATTTGAGAAATCAACTGCATTTTGGGGAGAAATTACAGGTTTTCCTGTTCTTTCCTCGATATCTTTTCGTGCATTTCCGGCGACTTCTCCGCCCTCTTTTGCAACACTTCTGTTTTCAGAAAAAGATTGAGGATTTTTCTCTTTGGAAATCTCAGTTGTGGTAGCTTCTGCCAACATATTCAGTACCAACTCAAGCGTACTCATATTATCTCTCAGGTTTTCCTTTTTCAATCCTTTGAGATTTTTATACTGGCGGGTTGTCATTCCTGACCACGCTTTTGTAATTTCATCAGTCAGAATTGCATATTCTACACCATGCTTTACACCACGAGAATCCCATTCATCAGTAAGCTCTTTTCTCACCTGTATAGCCTGAAGTCTTTGATTTATCCACTCTCTGCTATATCCTTTTTTCAGGTATGTTTCAAGAGCTCTCTATGGTAAGTTCGGGATCAATAGTTTCATCTATTCTTTCTCTGCCAACTTCTGCAAGCCACATTTTAAATGGTTCTGCTTTTGGTGACGGAATAGATTGAATTATTCTCAAAAGTTGCTCTGTATTTGCAACATCCGTCTTGTAATTTTTACCATCCTTAGGAGATTGCATTTTCAGTTGTACGATATTTTCGTACAACTGGTTTGCTCCTTCAGCTTTAAGCTTTCGCTTAAGATCGCTCCAGTAACGACGAGGTTCGTTACTGTCAGTCAGAACTGAAATTACATCAACTATGGAAAAATACCATTCTTCTTCCGACTCATTCCACGCAGTACGAATCTTTTTATCTTCAAAAATTTGTATCTTATTTTCTTCGCTCATATATATTCACCCACTTCTAACCTAAAATTATTATAGCAGACTGAGTTTACAAATTCAATCTATTAAGCTTTATAGAGATAGGAATTGTTCATAATTAAGGTCGAAGACAATCTCTAATTCATAACCACGTGATACTTTCACTTCTCTTATGAGCTGACAGGCTATCATTTTCTTCTGCTCCATTGTGGAGTTATCAAACTCATCAGCCCAAGTTCTGAATTGTGAGTAATAAAAATCAAGCTTACCCATCGCATTTTGCTGATTGGCAAGCTTGTACTTTATATCACTTAATTCAATTTCTTTTTTATGGAGCAAATCGTTTGTATTGTCAATAGAAGTGGACAGTATATCGGGAGTGAAGCGACTTTCGCCGAGTAAAGAGCGTCCTATTTCGGCGGACAATTCAACCACCTGTCTTTTTAGTTTTTCAATTTCTTTTTCAAGCTTTGTCTGTTTTCTCCTATACTCCGATATTTCGGATTTGTAGCGTTTTTCCAGTGCTATATCTTTTGGCGTTGATTTGATTTTGGCGAGATAATCTCTCAGCGTTGCAAGCACGGCACCGTCAATTCTGTGTGCTACATAAGCCGACTGTCCGTCACATGCACCTCTTTTCATTGCTTTGTTCGTACAGATATACCTCTGTCTGCGAACTCTGTACTGACTGCCGTCTGCCCTGTCGTATCGGTCGATATAGCTTGTTGATACCATCTTCTGACCGCAGTGGGCACAGTATATATTTCCCGACAGCAATGTACTGCCTTTGGTAGTCCTTGCTATCTGTTGCTTTTCCTCATTCTTTGATGAGCGTTGTTTCAGTATAAATTGAGCTTGGTCGAAGATATTTTCATCAATGATGTGAAGTCTTTCTATGTATGGAGATTCAACACCGCCTGATATAAAATAACCGCAGTACATCTTATTTTTCAAAATACGATTTACTGTGTTGCATTGAAATTTACTGTTGTTATGAGTTCGTATACCATGACTGTTCAAAAAGTCAGCCATTCGATATGAACCATAACCCTCTTTAACCGTCATCTCGAATATCTTCTTGACTATCGGAGCTTCATCATCGTCAACGACTATGTCCATAAGTTCTTTTCCCTTTTTATTGACTTCACCGCTTTTTATAAGTTTGTAACCGAATGGTGCAACACCTCCGGTAAATTTGCCGTCTAACGTCATCTGGTTAAGGCGAGTTTTAACACGAGCGGACGTTTTCTTACTTTCACCGTTGGCTTGCCAAAATCGTATGTAATTCATAAGCTTGTCCACATGATTATCCATACGCTGTTCGCCCTCATTAACGCTCCACACCTCTATGCCGTGTTTGATGAACCATTCGACGACAAACGGGGTTTCGTCATCAATTCTGCCTATTCTATCAAACATAAAGACAAGGAGTACATCAAATTCTTTCTTTTCTGCGGCGGCTTTCAAATCCTGAATAGCATCTCGGTCGCTTGCCGAAACCTTAAATCCCGACACGCCCTTTTCCTGAAATTCTTTCAGAATTGTCCAGCCATTGCGCTCTGCAAATTCTCTGCACGAGGTTTTCTGCATTGGAATATCATCTTTATCAACCTGACCTTTGGTTGATACTCTGTACAAGCAATATACTCTTTTCATTTTATCACCCTTTCATACGATTTTTGCAAACCAACAATACTACATAATTCCTATAATATCCAGCAAATCTGAAAAATAACTTAAAGAAATTCAGCATCCAATCTGAGCTTTCATTCTGTTCTCAAATGTATCCAAAAGATTTTCAAGAACATTTCTTTCAACATGGTTATTTCTGTTTTTAGAAAAGCAGATTGTGACCTTGCAGTCGTTTATAACAGATTCTATTCTGTGTTCTGAATCAATGTTATTTTCATTTATATAGTTTTCGTTCAAATTATCACCTGTTCCTTATTTTTTGTCATCTATATTATCTTTCATCTGCTCATCAGCTTTTGCCGCTGCATTGAACAAGCACATAAAAACTACACCTATAAAAGTACCGACAAAAAGACCAATAATAAATCCTAACATTTTAACACCTTCTTTCAGTAATTTTCTTCTAAATACCCCGACAGCAGAAAATTAAAAATCTTCTGCTGCCGGGATAAAATCAATCGTTTTGGATAGTTCTAATTTTCACGCTATCCTATTGTCGCTATTTATCCTCGATGCCCTGCGACAAGGAACACATCAGACGGCATTGCATTATAGCCTCATTGGAATTTCACCACCGTGGGGATCTCCCACAGCCGCCATCTTTGGTTGCGACGGTTCTATCACGCTCGACTTTTGACTTAACGGAAGTATCATTATCCCATCTGCCTGTCATCGCCGTCATTGAATTTGCCTTTCAATGTCTGAGTCCTGAAGATATATAAAATATGTTCGCTCATATGGCTTGTCCGTTCCGAACAGCAGAAGGAAAGTATCTGATGTGCTGATATTCAATTTTCAAAGAGCAAGACCTGTTCTCTGAAAAAAGAAAACAGGTGAAAGAGAATTAACCCTTTCACCTGTTTCCTCACATAACACCCCTAATTTATAATTTTTCTAAAATATTTTTTATTTTTGCCACTGCACGATATACAGACCTTTGAACGCATTGATATGTACATCCTTCTTCATGAGATATTTCTTCAAAGGTTTTATCTTCAAAATAGTACTTTTTCAATCTGCGTTTTTGCACATCGGGCAATTTGCTTATTGCCATATGCAGATTCTCCGCATCCTGAGCTTTATCAAAGTATTCTTCTAACGGTTGTTCACTTGAAACACTCTTTTGGTACAAGGTGTTTTCATCTACTTCGGAATGTTCCAAATGTCTGTCGTACTCATTCATTTTGGAAACATCTTCAAGTTCAAATTTGTTAAAGCTTTCAAACACTTCCTGTGATATCTCTATCTTTTGAAATTTATTGTTTGAGTCAATAAAAGAAACATAGTATCTTTCATTTTCCTTATGTAATGTATATGGATTGTACTTATCTTTTCTTCTTTTCGGACGTCTGTCCATTAATTTTTCCTCCAATCAATCTGAATCTTTTATAATTCGGATTGATTGGAGGACTTCTGTTTCGAAAAATCATAATTGCCCTTTCTGCTTTCAACGCAAAAAGGGCAAAAAAATAATGCCAACAGGTAATAGCATTAAAAGCTATAACTTGTCGGCATTTCTTAAGCTCATTCCTACTGAAAATCCATCAGCATTTCTGGCTGTAGGCTCGTACTAAGTTCCATATTTAATTTTATACATCTATTGCCACAAATGATTTACATATCGGACATCTTGTTTCTGTGTTATGTATTCCACTATCATCTTTTGAAAATATACTTACAAAAATTTTAATAATAAGAGAAAGAAATTATCATCAATTTTCTTTTGCAACAGGGATTGTGTAAAAGACCAAACATGTATGAACTTTTTTGTTTGAATTTTATCACTGAAAGTAATATACCTTTATATTCACATAAACGAAAACATATATCTCAAAAGAAAATCCAAGTACGCAACTTGAATTTTCTAAAAAGTTATTTATAATTTTCGAATATATTAGTTATAAAGTTTTTCCAAATATCACTAACATTAATTAGATAAGTAGTTATCGATTATTTCATCATAGACTCTATCTTCTTCCGATATATAATTTATTGCTTTAAATTTGTTATACAACAATATAGACTTAATTCCCTCGCAGAAGTTAACGATGTATTTATAATCAAATATATCATTGCATAATGTCTCTGTACTTAATATCGTATCATATCTAGTTCCTGTAGACATGAATTCAAATTTATCTGGATATAAATTTAAAAGATATTCAGTATCAAAATAATGAATTTTACTATCACTGCCAATTTCATTAATCAAATAATTATATACATAATTCCAAGTTAATTTTTCTTGTCCGGCAATATTATATATTTTCCCATATGAAACACTATTGTTGCAAACTTTTGAAAATGCTAAACCAATATTATCTGCATGACAGGCTTGATAAATTCTTTCCCCATTTTCTGTTAATATTACATCTTGATTATTTACTAAGCGCTTTATCAAAAACAGTCCGTCCAACGATAAGTAATTTATAAATGACTTTTCGTTATAAACATGACCCGGTCTAAAAATCGTTAATTCAAATAAACCCTTGTTATGCGCAGATATAAATTTGTTTTCTGCTTTCAACTTATTTCTTCCATACTCCGTACACGGATTCTTCGAAGAATACTCATAAATAATTGAAGCATCATTTACAGGAGAATACACACTGGCAGTTGAGCAAAAAATATATTGTTTTATTTTCCCTGCAAATACACTTATAGCAATATCAGCGTCATATTCATCAAAACACAGCATATCTATAATAATATCAGGCTTATATAATAAAACTTTGTACAAATCATTTTTTGAATGCCTATCTCCAATAATAGTCTTAACATCAGGAATTTTATTGGCAATTCCTCTATTAAAATGCAATACATTAAAGCCTTCATTTTTACAATACTTTGAAATACTAGTAGATAATATTCCTGTCCCACCTAAAATCACTACTGTTTTCATTAGAATATATCTTCTTTCTTATCACAATTATCTATAGTAACTTTAATATTCTTACAATTATTATAGTTTTCGTCTAAACTATATAAAAAGTAAGGTGTCTTTAAAATAAAGCAATCATCGCATATCCTTGGCAAATGGTCTTGAAATTTTCTTTTTTGCCAATACTCATGGAACTCTTTATAAATGTCCTTATTAACAATATCTTCAATAGTTTCGTTAATAAGGTTACCAAATACATTTTTAGATCTAGTGTGTACCCCACAAGGGGAAAAAGTTCCATCATGACTAATAAAAAAGCAATTTGCTCCACAATACCTATATAATGTTTTAAATGGATAGTTGGCAAAGTCTTTTAAATTAACATTTAAATTTTCTTTCAAAAAATCAATTTCAATTTGATTCCTTTTTATAATCCAATCTTTATATTTTACTGCACCTTTTTCTACTAAAGGTGCAAATGTAATTTTATCAACACCTTTATTTATATAGAAATATCTTATAAAATTTTTCAGATCATCAGGTGTTTCATTATTAAAAACTATTTTATGCACAACAATTCTTATATTTGGATATTTTTCTTCTCTTAACTTTATCAAACACTCCAGATTTCTAACTACTTTATCAAAGTCGCTGTTTATTCTTATTTCTTCATAATCTTCTTTTATGTATTTATCAATAGAAAAAGCAAACCAAGACACACCTTGATTAATCAAGCTTTCAATTCGTTTTTCATTTAATAATAGTCCATTAGTAACTATACTTATATGTTTTATATATTTTCTTGAAACACTAACTAAACTTTCAAGATTAGGATGCATTGTCGGTTCACAATCCCCTTGAAACACAATATTGGTGACATAGGGACTGAGTTTTGATAGCATTAAATCCAGATCCTTGGAATTTAAAAATTTTGGAACAATATTCTTTTCAGCAGAGCACCGAGCTTCACACATTTTACATTTCAAGTTACACACATTTGTTGGTTCAATTAATAATGTTGAATAAAAAAGATAATCACTCATAGTTTAATTCTCTCCTAAAAAATAATATACCAATTATAAGTTAACGATTATATAAATAGGTAATTTGCTTAAGCCTACTTTTTATAGTCTCGTTTAACATCTTTTCGTTATATTGAAATCTCCAAGACCCATTAACTACACGTGGTAAGTTCATACGATATTGTTCATCTAATCCAATAATATCTTGCAATGGAACAATAACATATTTTGCAATTGATGAAAAAGCATACTTAATTAAACCCCAATTAACATCTTCACTGCCAAATATTTTATTTACAATTTCCTTTGTATCAATGTCTAAATCTTTATACCAACCTAATATTGTATTATTATCATGAGTACCTGTATAAAGAACACAATTTGTATTAGAAAAATTATGAGGTAGATTTTTATCAGTTCGAAATGTATTTTTTCCAAATTGCATAATCTTCATGCTCGGAAATCCAAGAGAATCTCTTAATTCTATTACTTCTTGTTTTAATGGGCCTATATCTTCAATTATTATAGAAGAATCACTTATTTCACCTAATACTGCCTTAAAAAAATTCTTACCATTTGCTTTATAAAATGATCCCTTTGCAGGATTGTTCTCTCCCAACGGTATTGCCCAATAAAACTCATATCCCGTAAAATAGTCCAATCTAATAATATCCACAGCTTTTAATGCAAATTTAAATCTATGTATCCACCACCTATAGTTACTTTTTTTATGCGCTTCCCAATCATATATACAATTGCCAAAACTTTGCCCAGTAGGACAACCATCATCCGGTGCACATCCTGCAATAAAGCTTGGTTTTAAATCATCATCTAATAAGAAAAGATTCGGATTAGCCCAAACATCTGCAGAATGTAATGGCATATACATAGGTATATCGCCAATTATTTTTATCCCTTTACTATTAGCATATTTTTTCAGTTGCATCCATTGGCTAAAAAATATGTATTGAACAAACTTATTAAAACTAATTTCTTCAGCCAACCTATTTTTAATTATTGGTATAGTATCCGAACCATAACGATACATCACAGGCCAGTTATTCCAAGACATTCCTCCACAAAATTCGTCTGTATAGAAATTTTTATCTAATTTATTAAAATGCTCTCTAAGTATTCCATCTTTATCTTTATTTTCTTTAATATACCTATCAACGGCTACAAACAAAGCATAATCATCTAACCAATAATTATTTTCATCACAAAAAATATAATAATCTGAAAAATCATTCACTTTCTTAAAATTATCGTATGCTTTCCTCAGGGCAGGGATTTTTACATTCATAGCAAATTCATAATTTATTCTATTCTCATGTTTCTCAGTATTACTTAAGTCAGCCTTTGTCAGCAATCCATCATAAACTAATTTTTCTAAACTAATTAATAAACAATTGCCTGCAAATGCAGAGGTACTCTGATAAGGTGAATATGATTCATTCACAGAACCAAGGGGCAATATCTGCCATAATTTTTGACTTGTTTCAAAAAGAAAATCCACAAAATTATATGCTGTTTCGCCTAAATCCCCAACTCCGTACTTTCCGGGAAAAGAAGTTGGGTGTAATAAAATTCCACTTGCTCGTTCATTAATCACAGTAAATTCACCTCTAACATTTTTCTATTAATGTATATAATACACTCAATGTAAACCACTTTAAATTTAAAACAGAATCAATCCCATTATGTCCCTCAGCAAAAATATTTTTGATTTTATCTTTTTTGCCTATTAATTTTCTAAAATAGTGTTGTCCCTTATTTGTATTGCTGAGAATCCTATTTGAGTTATCTACATAAAATTTCAGTTTGTTTATGTCAACATTTGGATTCTTGTATATAATTTTTCCCTCTTCAATAATATTTTCATTATTAACAAAATACTTGTCCCACTCATAGCACCTGTCATTTTCATCTGCTTCGTACCATAAGTTCGTTCCAGGATACATAATTGGTATATAAAACAAATATGAAATATAGTAGTTATTATTTAGAGCATTATTTAATATAAAATTAATTGTATTTTCAAAAACAGCATTATCATCACCAGGTAAACCGTATAATATAGAAACTACACATAAAATTTTTAAATTACTGGTTTTCCGAAACAATTCTGCCGCTTTGTTCATATAATTATCATCTGTTGATTTTGGGATTTTTCTATTAAGTTTTAATGTGTTTAAATTTACGCTTTCTAAACCATATAGAATATATTTGCAATGAGTACCTTTTACATAATCCAGTCTTTCACTTGTCATTACATTGATTCTCGTCTCGAATCCCCACTGAACATCACGATCTCTAAAAAAATCACACACTGCTTTATATGTATCTAAATCGCCGCCAAACATAGCATCATAAATCCCAAATTTTTTAGGTCTATATTTTTCATACAAGTAAGTTAATTGCTTAATGATATTCTCTTTTGATAGACTTCTATACTTTCCCCTATCAATTACTCTACCATTACAAAATGTACATCTTCCAACACAGCCACGACTGGTTAAAACAACACCCGTTGGATCCTGATCTCCCCAAAATGGACCTAAAACTGCTTTGACATATTCTCTATATAAATCTATTTCAAAATCATCGTAAACATCATATACCGGATATAAGGTATTTAAATCCTTAACCAATCCGCTTCCGGGATTGATAATTATATTATTATTCGCTTTATATGATATACCCTCAATACCATCCAATTTAGGATTATTACTCAGTAATGCTTTTATAACATTTAAAGTAACTTCTTCACCCTCACCTCTAGTAATGATATCTACCGGATATTTTTCGAGAATCTCCTTATGAAAAATAGTTGAATGTATTCCTCCGGTAATTATAATTGCATTTGGTAGTATTTTTTTTATAAGTTCAAATGTTTTAAAAGAAAAACTAGCGGTTCCGGTAAAATTGCAATCTGTCAACACGATATCGAAATTATTGGAATGTAAATATTCTATCAACTCTTTTTCTGGAAAATCCTGTTTTACCGTATCAAAATTATTGGAATATGCCTTTCTTTTTAAAAGCTTTTCATATGAATTACATTTAATTATTTTAGGATTA
>OGRS01001853.1_pt1 | contig 10894 bp, 8 predicted proteins | sample 1553561 | NCBI WGS metagenome assembly OGRS01 (sample SAMEA2580103, study PRJEB22360) | human gut metagenome | biome: human gut; feature: human-associated habitat; material: faeces | place: Denmark | collected 2008/2010
CTACTAAAAAAGCTCTCACTCTCAAGGGGGCTTTTTTAGTTTTTTGCTCTAATTATTTAACTCTGGATAACTTATTTCAAAAATCTCCCTTATCATCTCAGCAACCTTTACCGATGGTCTTACAACCTCTTTTTCAATATGATATATCTTCTTCTCTTTAATCGCCTTGATAATTCTCCAATTTTCCCTTTGCTCAAGCTCCTTTATTGGATCATCTAATTGATATGTACTTGTAAATATAAGATCAGGATTTTTTACAGCTATTGCCTCTAAATTTGGAATAAACCACCCTTTTTGATCTTTAAATATATTTTCAACCCCAGCTTTTTCCAACATCTCATTCATAAATACCCCTTTTCCAAAGGTATACATATTTGGATATGGTGAGATCTCAAAATACACTTTCTTTCTCTTTTCAATCTTTTCACTTTTATCAGTAATAGCCTTTATATCCTCTTTTATCTTGGCAATAACCTTTTCTCCCTCTAGAACTCTTTCTGTTTTCTCTCCTATCATTCTTATTGAAGTATATATATCCTCAATTGAAGTTATATCTGGAAGATATATAACATCTGTTCCATTCTTTTCCATCAAAGTTACAAAACTGTTTTTCTCAGCCTTATTAAAAGTTGAAAATATTACTAAATCAGCTTTTAACCCTAACATCTCCTCCATACTTATATTGTAAAAACTAACTTTTGGAACATTTTCTAACCCCTTTACATCAGAGTTTTTATCCATAGCAACTATACTATCTTTCAATCCTAACTCATATAAGATCTCACTAATTGCTGGACTTCCAGAGGCTATTCTCCTATACTCCTTTCCAAAACTTAAAATTGAAAGGGCAAAAATAGCCACTATTGTAAATAATTTTCTCATAAACTCCCCTCACCTTTAATTAAAAATTTTCTCTTGTTTAATTACCTTCTCCTCTAACTCCTCATCATTGTAATAGAGAAACTCAAAAACCAACCATTTTAATGAAAGTTTATTGAGAACTTTTAATATTCTACTATCTTCAAAGGGGTAATGATAATCTATCTGTCCAACATATTCATAGATCTTTTTCTTAGTTTTCTCCCTCTCCTCTTGAGATTCTCTATGTTTCTTTACCATCTTAGACACATAATCTCCAGAGAGAGACCAACTTAAATGAACTCCATAGATATATTTTTTTAATTCTTCCATTTTATCAATATTTTCAATTATATAATCTATCCCCTCATCTAGGTTTTTTAGATCAAAATTTGTATTTAACATGTGGCTCGTATCAAGGATAAACCCCTTGTTTTTATACTCAATCTTTTCTAATAAAATCTCCATCTCTCTTTTTGAATGTAGCTTTAAACCTGCCCACCAAAGATTTTCTAATAAGAGGGTAAATTGAAATTCTTCACCTTTAAACACATCATTCATAAGTGAGGCTACCCCTTCTAAAACCTCCTCATCAGTGTAAGGAAACTCATAGGTAAGACTTCCCTCATCATCTACATAACAAGCATGAAATACAACATATTCAGCCCCTAGCTCCTTTGCCCTTTGCAAATCCTTTTTATAATAGGCAATTACCTCTTCCTTTGTATCCCCACCACACCAATAAAATCTATCCATCTTATCTGGGAACTTCTCTTTTATCATATTAGATTTTCCTAAATATACATCCAACCACATTGGAAAAAATCTCATATGATAACCTATAATGTTATCTTTTAATCTGCTACTATCTTTTTCTAAATCAAATTTTATTATTTCAAAACCATCAAATTCATATTTCTTTTGATATTTTTCCATCATTTTCAAATTTTCATTATCACTTGGAAAATCTGAAATATTAAGCAATTTTTTCATGCTCTCCTCCCTGTAAATAGGCTTTTATTTAAGCTTAACTGTTTTTAGAAAAATTGTCAACAGCTTTATAATATTCTAATGTCTTCTTAAAATTTCTAGGAAAATTGCTCCTCTAGTCGTAGATAGATGTGCTCCAACAAATTTATTTTTAACTCTTTCTTTTTTTAGTGATATAATACTATAATTAGAGTTAAGTACAACATTTTTAATCTTTGATAAAAACTTAATTTTAATGATTTCACTTTCTGCAATTTGACTTTTTGAAAGATAGTTGTTATAATTTAAGTACCAACCCGTATAGGGAACTTATGATTAATAGATAAAAAAATGCGTTATGAGATAAGCTTTCACTTTAGTGGAAGCTTATTTCATGTTTACAAGAAGTAACGCACTTGTAGACAGTAGAATCTATTAATCATAAGGAGGTACAGAGAGATGACTGTAACTGTTCAGCATCTAACAATTTACTTTGATAGAGGGGTAATTCTTTTAATTGGATTGCTTCTTATTATGGTTGTTTTGTTAGTGAGAAAATACAAATAGTCTATTTCTGACCTCACACCCTACGGGGTTTGTGAACCAAAAAAAGCTGTGTAAAACATTTTTTAAATGTTCCTCAGCTTTTTTTATTTACTTAAAATTTCCCATGTGGAAAATTAAAAATCAAATTCTACAAATTCATATTTTGCTGCTTTTCTTATATTTTCTATTGTTGTACATAATCTGTTTTATTCACCATCTTTATTTCTAAAGTTATAGTCTGAATAAATTCTATTAAAATATTCTTCACCATATACAAAACTAAATTTTTTTAGAGCAGAACTATATTCCTGAAAGCTCAACTGATATTCTTTCTAACTATACAATATTTTCTTGGTATTTAAATTGCTATCAAAAATATTATTTAAAACTTCTAGTAGTAATTTTGTATCAGCTTTTTTTGAAAAAAATATGATAAAGTTGATCTATCATCCAAATTTAAAGTATTACATAGATATATTTTTAGTAAAACTTTTACTATTATTCTTAAAAATCATATTGATATACGATGTAGAAATATGATAATATTTTACTGTTAATAAATGTTTTATCTACAAATAAAACATTTAAAACAAAAATAAAATCAGTAAAATTTTTACTAATAAAGGAAGGATGTAGTATGATTAGTATTAATGAGAATAATAAAGAATTCCATTTACTTGGAAAAAATATAAGTTATATTTTTAATGTTATGCAAAATGGACAATTAGGACATCTTTATTTTGGTAAAAAAATCAAACATAGAGATAATTTTTCTCACTTCTTTTATAAGCCAGAAGTTGGAATAGGAATAATAGCTCATTATGAAGAGGATCCTGGATTTTCATTGGAATATTTCAAACAAGAATATCCATCATATGGAACAACAGATTTTAGAAAACCAGCTTTTGAAATAGAAAATGAAACTGGAAGTAGAATAAGTAATTTTGTGTATAAAGAATATAGCGTTTATAAAGGTAAAAAAAAATTACAAGGATTACCAGCTACTTATACATTATCAGAAAATGAAGCTGATACTCTAGAAATTGTTTTGGAAGATGAAATCTTAGAATGTAAATTATACATTACTTATACTATCTTCAACGATAGAGATATTTTAACTAGAAATGCTAGATTTGAAAATTATGGAAAACAAAATTTAAAATTAAATAGAGTGATGAGCTTGTCTTTAGATTTACCAGATTATAATTATGAAATGCTACATTTTTCAGGTGCTTGGGCGAGGGAAAGACATTTAAAAACTAGAAAGTTAGAAGTAGGGAGTCAATATATAGATAGTACAAGAGGAGCAAGTAGTGCTCATCAAAATCCTTTTATTATCTTAAAAAGACCAAATACAAATGAGGATATGGGAGAAGCTATTGGATTTTCTTTAGTTTACTCTGGAAACTTTTTAGCACATGTAGAGGTAGACCATTTTGATGCTACAAGAGTAACTATGGGAATAAATCCTTTTGATTTCTCTTGGAATTTAAATGAAGGAGAAAGTTTTCAAACACCTGAAGCTATAATCTCTTTTACAAGTACAGGACTTAATAGTTTAAGTCAAAATTTCCATTCACTATATAGGGAAAGAGTTATGAGAGGAGAATGGAAAGATAAAGAGAGACCAATTCTTATAAACAACTGGGAAGCAACATATTTTGACTTCAATGAAGAAAAACTTTTAAATATGGTAAGAAAAGCTAAAAAACTTGGATTTGAACTTTTTGTATTAGATGATGGTTGGTTTGGAAAAAGAAATGATGACAAAAGTTCTTTAGGAGATTGGTTCCCTAACACGGAAAAATTACCTAATGGTATAAAAGGATTAGCTGAAAAAGTAGAAGCTGAAGGGATGAAATTTGGACTTTGGTTTGAACCAGAAATGATAAGCAAAGAGAGTGAACTTTATAAGAAACACCCTGATTGGATATTAGGAGTAAAGGGAAGAAAACTATCTCTAGGAAGAAATCAATATATCTTAGATTTATCAAGGGAAGATGTACAGGAGTATATAATTTCTGTACTTGATGAAAGATTTGCTGAAGCTCCAATCTCTTACGTTAAATGGGATATGAATAGAAATATGACTGAGATAACTTATAGAGATTTACCTCATAAATATATCTTAGGACTATATAGAATACTAGAAAAAATAACTACAAAATACCCACATGTACTATTTGAGTCTTGTGCTTCTGGGGGAGGAAGATTTGATGCTGGTATGCTATATTATATGCCACAAGTATGGACAAGTGATGATACTGATGCAATAGTTAGATTAAAAGTTCAACATGGAACTTCAATGGGATATCCATTACTTACTATGGGGGCTCATGTATCAGATATTCCTAACCATCAAACCGCTAGAAAAACAAGTTTAGATATTAGAAATCATGTAGCTTATTTTGGAAACTTTGGATATGAATTAAATCCACTTATCTTTGATGAGGAGATGGATAAAAAAGTAATTAAATATTTAGATTTCTATAAAGAAAATAGAAAATTAATTCAATTTGGGGATTTTTATAGAATAGAGAGTCCATTTGAAGGAAATACAACATCTTGGATAGTAGTCAACAAAGATAAATCTGAAGCTTTAGTTGGATATTTCCAAATTTTAACTGAACCAAATCCTGGTTATAATAAAAAAGTTATTTTAAAAGGATTAGATCCAGATAAAAAATATTTAGTCAATGATGAATTTGAAGCTTATGGAGATGAGCTAATGAATATGGGAATAGTTTTTCCACAACCTGATAGATATTTCTCTAAAGATTCAGAAACACAAGATTTCCAAAGTAAAATATTTAAAATAAAAGAAATAAAATAAAACGTAAGGGAGATAAAAAAATGGTAGATTTTAAAATGAAACTTTCATATGGAATAGGGGCATTAGGAAAAGATTATGCTTGTGCTATAATATATATTTTCTTAATGTATTATTTAACTGATGTAGTAGGATTAGTACCTGCCTTTGTTGGAACATTATTTTTAGTAGCTCGATTATGGGATGCTATAAATGATCCTATGATGGGAATGATTGTTGATAATACAAGAAGTAAATATGGAAAATTTAGACCATGGATACTTATAGGAACAATTTTAAATGCTGCTGTATTGATAGCTATGTTCTTTAGACCTAATGGATTAGAAGGAAAAATGTTATATGCCTATATTTCTGTTGCTTATATCTTATGGGGAATGACTTATACTGTAATGGATATTCCTTTCTGGTCTATGATTCCTGCTCTATCTAGTGATAAAAAAGAGAGAGAAAAGATAGCTGTTGTACCTAGAATATTTGCTAGTTTAGCATGGTTAAGTATAGGAAGCTTTGGACTACCTGTTATAGGACTACTTGGAAAGGGTAATGAAGGAAGAGGATTTTCTCTATTAGCAATTGGAATAGCAATCTTCTTTGTACTTGCTTCAATTTTAACTGTTATAAATGTAAAAGAACAAATAGTAAGTGACCAAAAAACTCCAAAGGTAAATTTAAAAAATACCTTCAAATTAATTTTCAAAAATGATCAATTAGTTGCTTTAATAGGAACAGTTTTAATGTATAACTTAGTAGTACAAATTTCTGGAGGAGTAGCTATATACTACTTTAAATATGTAATAGGAAGAGAAACACTATTCTCAGTTTTCACAGGATTTTCAGGGGTAGCTGAAATAGCAGCTCTAATGTCTTTCCCAATGCTATCAACTAAGATTGGAAGAAAGAAAGTATTTTTCTTAGCTTGTAGTTTACCAGTAATAGGTTTTGGATTATTATGTTTAGCTGGATATATATCTCCAGAAAGTGCTGTGTTAGTTGCTGCATGTGGAATTGTAGCTAAATTAGGTTCTGGCCTTTCTTTAGGAATCTCAACAGTTATGTTAGCTGATGTTGTTGACTATGGAGAGTTTAAATTTGGAAGTAGAAATGAAAGTATAATTTTTTCAGTACAAACACTACTTGTTAAATCTGCTTCAGCTGTAAGTGGTTGGTTAATTGGAATTGGACTATCTTTAGTAGGATATGTAGCAAATGTACAACAAACAGCTTCTGCAATAATGGGTATAAGAAGTTTAATGATAATTTTTCCTATGTTATTATCAGCAATAGGATATATAATCTATAAAAAATATTATAAATTAAATGATGAATATTATGATGAAATTATAGAAAAATTAGCACAAAATAGAAAACAAGAAATAATTTAATAGTGTAATAAGGAGAATAGTATGTGGTTAGGAGTAGATTATTATCCTGAACAATGGGATATATCAATGATAGATAAGGACTTAGACAATATAATAGAACTTGGAAGTAATGTAATCAGGATAGGAGAGTTTGCTTGGCATATTATGGAAAAAGAAGAGGGAAAATTTGATTTTTCCTTCTTCGATATGGTTATAAAAAAAGCTAGTGAGAAAGGGCTAAAGGTAATTTTTGGAACACCAACAGCTACAATTCCAGCTTGGCTTGCAAAAAAATATCCTGAAGTATTATCAGAATTTGAAAATGGTCAAAAAAGAAGATTTGGTGGACGTCATACAAGTTGCTATAACAGTGAAAAATATGTAGAGTATTCTAAAAAGATTGTAAAAACTCTTGTAGAGCACTATAAAGATGAAAAAAATATAATAGCTTGGCAACTTGATAATGAGTTTGGGCACGAGGGAAGCGACGAGTGTTTTTGCAGTTCCTGTGAAAGAGAGTTTCAAAAATTCCTTTCTAAAAAATTTAATGGAGATATCAACAAATTAAATGAAACTTATGGAACAACTTTTTGGTCACAAGAATATAACTCTTTTGAAGAGATACCTGTACCAGCTACTACAATTACTACTCACAACCCTGCTTTAAGATTAGATTGGGAGAGATTTAGAAGTGAAAGTATTGTAAAATATTCAGATATGCAAGTTGAAATTATTAAAAATATAATTCCTGAAGCTGTAATTATCCATGATTTCCCAGGTGGAGGATTGGATAAACATGTAGATTACTCTAAATTAGCAGAAAAATTAGATATAGTAGCTTTCAATAACTATCCCGTATGGGGAGGACAAAAAAAACCTATTCCACCACATGAAATAGCTTTCGGTTTAGACTATATAAGAGGATTAAAAAGACAAAACTTCTGGATAACAGAGGGAATAATGGGAGCTCAAGGACATGATATAACTGGATATTTACCAAGACCTAATCAAGCTAAGATGTGGTCATATCAAGGGGTAGCTAGAGGAGCTGAATCATTTATTTACTTTAGATATCGTGGTGCTACTAAAGGAGCTGAACAATTCTGTTACGGTATAATAGATACTGATAATAAAAAGAGAAGAAAGTTCCACGAAGTTCAAAACTTCTTTAAAGTAACTAAAGAAAATGAAAAAGCTTTAGAAACTCCAATTGATAGTAAAGTAGCTATGATATATGACTATGATTCATTAGCATCTTTTAGAATACAAAAACAAAGTATACTATTAGATTGTCATAGTGAGATGAAAAGAATACATAAAGTTTTCTATGAAAAAAATATAATGATAGATATTATTCCTCATACTATGGATATTTCTAAATATGAAATAGTAATCCTTCCATTTATGATAATTTGGAAAGAAGAATTTGTAGCTAAAATAAAAGAGTTTGTAAATAATGGTGGTAAAGTTGTATTTACTTATCGTAATGCTGTAAAAGATATAGATGATAACTTGACATTAAATGAGATGTTACCTGTAAAATATAATGATTTAACAGGGGTATATGTGGAAGAAACAGAAAGTTTGCAAGAATATGATGAGTTGCCATTAAAGGGTGTAGGAGAATTTAAAGGAGTAGATGGAAAAGCTGGAATATTTAGAGATATGTTAGTTCCTATTACTGCTCAAAGTTTAATGAAATATGATGATAAATTCTATAACGAGTTTTCAGCTGTAACAAAAAATAGTTTTGGAGCAGGAGAAGTATATTATATAGGTTGTGGATTAGAAGATAAACTTATGAGTAAAGTTATGGAAAAAGTTATAGAAAATACAAGTATAGTAGAAAAAATTACTCCACAAGGGGTAGAAATAGTTGAAAGAGGAATTGATGAAAAAATAAAATTTTATATAAATCATAATGATTTTACTGTTACTTTAGATGAATTTTCATTAGATCCTTTTGAATGTAAAATCATAAAATGTGAGAGTACAAATAATTTTGTGTATTTATCATCTCCAGATTATTAATTTAAGTTAAGACTGAAAGGGAAGTAAAAACCTTTCAGTCTTTCTTCATATTTTATTGCCAACTTTTCTTTTATCATCGTCTTTATCTTTTACACTATCCCTTTCTATTAAATTACAAGGCATAATAACTTTCTTTACTCCATGTTCTCCTTCCCAAAGCTCTTCCATAAGCCTTATAGCTGCATCTGCATACTCTCTCATAAAGATTCTAATCGATGAAAGAGCTGGAGTAGCAAATTCAGAAAGAGGAGTATCATTAAAGGTTATAATACTTACATCTTCAGGAATTTTTATATTTTTTTCACTAAAAGCCTTTAATATCCCAGAAGCAATAGCATCAGAAGAGATAAAAAAAGCACTAGGCAATTTAGAATTTTTTAAAAATTTAATAATATTATTATAACCAGATTTAGAGTTCATCTCACATTCAACTATATATTTTTCATTAAAAAGATTATTTCCCTCTAAAAAACTTTTAAAATATACATATCTTGAATCTATTTCCCAATCTTTTGTATTACCAAAAGTATATTTACTTCCAACAAAACCAATATCTTTATGTCCTTTATCTAAAAAATGTTTTAAAGCTATCTTTACTCCTAACTGATAGTTAGGAATAATACTATGGTAAGTTAATTCATCAGGAGAAGAATCAATGAATACAATATTTTTAGTATAATTTTCAAAATTACTTATCTCTTCTAAAGTAAATCTTCCAATTGGGAATATCCCATCTATTTTTTTCTTAGTTATTTTTATAAAATTTTTATCTTGATTTCTAAATAAAGAGATTACTTCTATATTTTTTTCTAAGCAAACTTCTTCTAAAACATTTTTCATCATAATATAATAAATATCTTTTTTCTGCTCATCTAACTCAAACATCTGAGCTATTCCAACTTTATATTTTTTAGTTTTTCTATCTTTATATCTCTGCCCAATAGTTTTATATCCTAATTTTTTAGTTACTTCAAGAACCTCTTCTCTAGTTTTTGTGGAAACATTTAATGTTGTATCATTGTTTAAAATACGAGATACTGTTGTAATTGAAACTTTTGTTATTTCTGCTATCTCTTTTAAAGTTGCCATTATTTCCCTCCTAGTATTAAACTCGTATCTGTTAACTTAAATTTATATGAACCACTCCTAATCCTTTGTAGTATAATAATTTGTCCAGAATTATTTTTCTTCCCTCGTTTTTGAAGAATACAATAAGAAAAGGAGCAGTTACTAACTATGATTAATAATATTATTTGTCCTAAATATTTTTCTAAAGATCTTTATCGTTATGGTAAAGATAAAGATGGCTTTCAAAAATATCAATGTAAATCTCATGGTTGTTTACACCAATTTACACCTGCTAAACCTAAGAAGATTCCTTCTTCTAAATATCCTAAATGCCCTGTATGTGGAACTTCCACATATTTACACCATGATTATGAATTTTATTCTAGATTTACTTGTAACTCTAAAAAATGTAATCATCATTTTAGTATTTATTATCAGAAATTTTTAAGTTAATATTTTTATAAAGATTTATCACATTCTATTTATACTACTATCTTATTTTTCAATGAAGTTAATTTGTTTAAAATTAAAAACTGCACTATATCTTAAACATTTAAGATTTTTAATGCAGCTAGAATTTTAATAAGGAATTCCAAGTTTCTCTTTTAAGGCTGTTGTTAAAACTGCTGAACAGTTTATTTTTTTCTCTTTTACTATATCATTAAGCCATCTTGGAATTGTTACATTTTTTCTTTCCATTTCATTTTTATACTCATCTCTATAAGTAGCCATATAAACCTCTACTAATTGAATAAAATCTCCATTTTCTAATTCAGTGGTATCAGTATATGGAATTGTAGGTTTAGGTATTTCTTCCTTTTCCTCTTCCAAACAGCTTAAATATACTCCTAGACAATCTTTTGCCATAAACAGAGCATCTTCTAAATCTTCTCCTTGAGTATTTGCCATTGGTAAATCTGGAAATTCTATCCAGTATCCACCTTCTTCTGCCACATGAAATATTGCGGGATAAATATATTTATCTTTCATATCAATATCCTCCTTACATTTAAGAGAAACTAGAGCTATTTAGCTCTACCTTCCTTAAGAATTTTATTATACAACCCTTTATCAATATCTTTATTATGCTTCGGAACAAGCAAGGCTTTCCCATTCTTAGTATAGCCTTTGGTTCTACAATATTCCCAACCATTTCTTTTAATAGTTGGACGAGGTCTTTAAAGTTTGAACCCATGGTATCATCTCAATTATATTATATATTTTAAAAAAT